>Ga0222635_1000016_pt1 | contig 96168 bp, 89 predicted proteins | sample AntAcemetagen139_FD_179809 | JGI IMG/M metagenome (GOLD analysis project Ga0222635, IMG submission 179809) | Saline water microbial communities from Ace Lake, Antarctica - #139 | ecosystem: Environmental > Aquatic > Non-marine Saline and Alkaline > Saline | place: Antarctica: Ace Lake...
TGCCCTTACCGCCTGTATGCGAAAACTTGTAATTATGCTTAACTCTATGTTGAAAAATAATCAACCTTATAGCGAAAATTATTGCTAGCGCCTATTGACAATCAATACAGTCGCTCCAAGATCTCTCTCTGCGATTGAGATGACAGGAAACGAGCACACCTGCAATAAACAGCAACATTTTTTGAAGGCAAGAACATATGAGCGGCACTGAACTAGACAAAAGCTACGATCCGCATGCGGTCGAACAAAAATGGTACGAGATCTGGACGGATAAAGGTTTTTTTAAAGCCTCCGGCGATGATGAGGCCCAGCCCTATTGCATCGTCATCCCGCCTCCAAACGTCACCGGCTCCCTGCACATGGGCCATGCGCTCAATAATACCCTGCAGGACATCCTGATCCGCTTCAAGCGCATGCAGGGCTGCAACACCCTGTGGCAGTGCGGCACTGATCATGCGGGTATCGCGACCCAGAATGTGATGGAGCGCGAGCTTGCAAAGGAAAACACATCACGCTTTGACCTGGGCCGTGAAGCCTTTATCGATCGCGTCTGGAAGTGGCGCTCCGAGTACGGCGGCATTATCGTCAATCAGCTCAAGAAACTGGGGGCATCGTGTGACTGGTCGCGCGAGCGCTTCACCATGGATGAGGGCTGCTCACGAGCTGTGCGCGAGGTGTTTGTCACGCTGCATGAAGAAGGCCTGATTTACCGCGGTAAAAAACTGATCAACTGGTGCCCGCGCTGTCACACGGCCCTGTCCGACCTGGAAGCCGAGCATGAAAACATTCAGGGCAACCTGTACTATATCCGCTACCCTGCCCCGGATGGTTCTGGGCATCTGACCGTCGCAACTACACGGCCCGAGACCATGCTGGGCGATACGGCCATTGCCGTTAACCCCGAAGATAAACGCCACAGCAGCTGGCAAGGCGGCCACGTAATACTGCCGCTCATGGACCGTGAAATTCCCGTTATTGCCGACAGCTACGTTGACCTCGAATTTGGAACCGGGGCCCTTAAAATCACCCCGGCGCATGATCCCAACGATTTTGAAATCGGGCGCAAACATGACCTGCCGACTATCAAGGTCATCGACGATCACGGCTGCATGAGTGCCGAGGCCGGTCCCTACGCGGGCCTTGATCGCTTTGAAGCCCGCAAAAAAATTGTTGCCGACCTTGAGGCCCTTGGGCTGCTTGAAAAAATCGAGCCGCACACACACGCGGTCGGCCATTGCTACCGCTGCAAGAGCATCGTGGAGCCCAATCTGTCAATGCAGTGGTTCGTAGACGTCAAGCCCCTGGCCAAAGAAGCCATTGAAGCCGTCAAGGACGGCCGCACGCGCATTATCCCATCCAACTGGGAAAAAACCTATTTTGAATGGATGAACAATATCCACGACTGGTGCATCTCGCGCCAAATATGGTGGGGCCACCGCATCCCGGCCTGGTTTTGCAGCCAGTGTGATCACATCACGGTTGCCAAGGATGACCCCGACGCCTGCGCCGCCTGCGGCAGCAGCGACATCACGCAGGAAAGCGACGTGCTGGACACCTGGTTCAGCTCGGCCCTGTGGCCTTTCTCTACACTGGGCTGGCCCGACAAGACCCCGGAGCTTACGGCCCTGTATCCCACGTCCTGTCTGGTAACCGGGTTTGACATTCTCTTTTTCTGGGTGGCCCGCATGATGATGATGGGCCTGAAGTTTATGGGCGATGTTCCCTTTCGGGACGTGTACATCCACGCCCTTGTGCGCGACTCGCATGGCCAGAAGATGAGCAAGTCCAAGGGCAACGTGATTGATCCCCTTGAAATTATTGAAAAATTCGGCACCGACAGTTTCCGCTTCACCCTGACAGCCATGGCCGCGCAGGGCCGCGACATCAGCCTGTCGGAAGAACGCATTGAAGGCTATCGCCATTTTGTTAACAAGCTTTGGAACGCTTCACGTTTCGCGCTCATGCATGTCGAGGGCTATGAGCCGGGCCTGCCAACAGAAGGACTTGCGCTAAAGGACCGTTGGATTTTAAGCCGTCTCAACAGCGTTATCACCCAGGTAAGCGAATCCCTGGAAACCTATCGTTTTAACGAGGTTGCCAATACCCTGTACCAGTTTGTGTGGCGAGAATTTTGCGACTGGTATGTTGAAATGGCAAAGCCGTCTCTGTATGATCTCGACAACGCTAAACAGCACGCTGACACCCAGCAGGTGCTCTTTCATGTGCTGCGCACGATTGTTGAGCTCTTGCATCCAATCATGCCCTTTGTCACCGAGGAAATCTGGCAAAAACTGCCCGGTTCAGGAGAAAGCATTGTTGTGACCGCATTTCCTTCGGCCGACCAGGCACGCATGCTGCCCGAGGTTGAAGCCAGCATGGAGCACCTCATCCAGTTTGTAACGGCCATACGCACCATACGCGCGGAACAGAATATGCCGCCATCGGCCCGCCCGCGCGCTGACCTACTGTGCCGCGACAGTGCCGTTAAAGGGCTGCTGCAACAACATACCGACTTGATCTGCAGCCTGGCAGGCCTCTCGCAGGCCGAGGTACATAGCACGTTCACAAGCTCCAATACAGCCGCGGCTGGTGTTGTTGACGCCGGCGAGGTGTTTGTTGAACTGGAAGGTATCATTGACTTTGAAGAAGAAAGCAAGCGCTTAGAGCGCGAAGCCGCCAAACTGAAAAAAGATATCAAGTTTATCAACGGCAAGCTTGGCAACCCCAAATTCGTGGACAAAGCCCCGGCCGAGATTGTGCAAAAAGAGCGTGACAAGCTCACAGTCCTCGAAGGAAAACTGGCAAAGCTTCAGGAAAACATAGATCGCATCGCTTCGCTGCGCGCATCCTGAGACCTCTCATCGTGAGTGCACAAGAAATGAACGAACAATCACAGCCCGCACCAATGGACTTGATCGCCATGGCCCTGGCCGAGGACATCGGCAGTGGTGACAAAACTACTGAACTGCTGATCGATCCGCAGCAGCCCGGCCGTGCCGTGATTATTGCCCGCCAGAACCTGGTGTGCTGCGGACTGGACGTGGTTGAGCACGTGTTCGCGCGCATCAATGCTAAGGTCCGCGTGCGCAGGCTCGCGGATGAGGGTGAAAGTGTGCTCTCTGGTGTAAAACTGGCAGAACTGCAGGGGCCCTTCCACGTGCTTCTAACCGGCGAGCGGGTTGCGCTCAATTTTCTGCAGCGCCTTTCGGGCATTGCAACGTTTACGCGGACTTTCTCCGATGCCATCGCACACACCCGAGCGACATTGCTTGATACTCGAAAAACCACACCGGGCTGGCGCATCCTCGAAAAAACAGCTGTGCGCTGCGGCGGCGGTGCCAATCACCGCAGGGGTCTTTTTGACGCAATCCTGATCAAGGAAAATCACATTGCAGCCTGCGGCGGCATAAAACCCGCTCTTGAAAAAACACAGGCGGGCAGGCAGGCGGATGTAAAAATTGAAATTGAAGTTCGCTCACTGGATGAATTTCAACAGGCGATTGACTGCGGCCCCGACATGATCCTGCTTGACAACATGTCGTGCGACGACATGCAACGTGCCGTTGACCGGAACGAGGGCCGGGTTCTGCTTGAAGCGTCCGGTAATGTCAGCCGGGAAACCATCACTGCAATTGCCGAGACCGGTGTCGACTATATTTCAGTGGGCGCGCTGACGCATTCGGCCCCGGCAGCCGACGTAAGCATGCTTATCGATCCGGCATAATGCACCGATACTCTCAATTGTAGGATCGCGCCAACAGGGTACAAAAAAATTTAGCTTTTTCAGGTTGTTCAAAAATATCCGGATGCAAGGCCGCGTAACCGGGAGAAATGCGGCGTACTTTTCATACGCCGCTGTAGCGCACCAGACGGGTATTTTTTAACAATCTGCCCAACACCTTAAGAATGGTGACTGTTATGCTTATCGCAATTGATATCGGCAATACCAACACGGTTATCGGCCTTTTCAAGGACGAAAAGCTCGCGAGTACCTGGCGCGTCGGCAGCGATGAGCATCGAACCGCCGATGAATACCGCTTTGTACTCGAAGCACTGCTCAAAGATGCGGTCCTGTGTCCGGAACAGGTCCGGGGCGCATGTATTGCCAGCGTAGTACCGCAACTCACCGACGCATGGCAACAGGTATGCAACCGCTGTTTTAATACACAGACACTGATTGTCGAGCCCGATGCACAGCTCGGCATAACCCTGCGCTACGACAACCCGCTTGAACTGGGCATTGACCGCGCGCTCGCAGCAGCGGCCGCCTACCACCGCTTCAAAACCAACCTGATCGTGCTCGACTTCGGCACGGCCACAACCATTGACTACGTCAGTTCAGATGGTATCTTTATGGGAGGCGCGATCATGCCCGGCATAAAAACCGCTGCAGAATCTCTGTTCGAAAAAACCAAAAAACTTCCCCGCATCGACTATGACCTGCCGGAGGGCGTGCTTGGAACCAACACGATTGCGTGCCTGCAAATCGGCATTCTGGGCGGCTATTGCCTGATGGTTGAAGCCATGATAACGCGCATCAAAGAACAGGTGCAGGGCACGCCCCGGATAATTGCCACCGGCGGCCTTGCTCCTCTCGCACAGCGCCACATGGACGTCATTGGTGAAATCGACGAACACCTGCTGCTGCAGGGTTTAAAACTGGCATACGAGCTTAACCAGTGAGCATGGAGCCCGGAGTTCAGCGTTAGGGAAATCAAAGCAACTCATTCGGACGTATGAACGTTTTTTCTCCGAACTCCCAACTCCAAACTCTTTCAACCTTAAACCACAGAGAGGTAAACCCATGATTGGCCAAGGTAATTCCATGATCAGCCTGCTTACCCTTATCCACTATGCCATCTCGCTGTACATGATAATCGTGGTTATAAGGGCCCTGCTCTCTTGGGTAAATCCCGACCCCTCCAACCCGGTTGTGATCTTTCTGCGGCGCGCAACCGATCCGGCCCTGTACTTTATCCGCAGGAACATTCCGCTGCCGCGCACCGCCGTCGATGTTTCACCGCTCATACTGCTAATAGGCCTGATGCTGGTTGACACCTTTATTGAGCTCACACTGCAAAACCTCCGGCTGCATCTGCCGGTCAATGTTGCCCGCAACATGCTGTATGCAGTGGTGATTGCGCTCCTGTCAATTCTGAGAATATATATGTTTATAATCATAATACGAGCGCTCATCTCATGGGTAAACCCTGACCCCTATAATTTTCTGGTCCGCGCCATTAACGATATTACCGAACCGGTCCTGTACAAGGTTCGCCGAATGTTGCCGGTCTCCGGGGGCGGTTTTGATTTTTCGCCGATTATTGTTATTATCCTGATCTATGTAATCAGCAACCTGCTGACATCCATTCTGCATTAAAACGGAGATTACAGTATGCCGAATCCAAAAAACACCATAACGCAGGAAACGAGCGAGCCGCGCGGAGTTTCACTACAGGCGGTTGATGTGCTGCAACAGACATTTGCGACAAAATTCCGCGGGTATGACACGCTGGATGTTGATTCCTTTCTTGAAATTGTCGCCCGTGAAATGGAGCGCCTGAGCGGTCAAAACATGAAGTTGGTTGGCGAGCTGAGAGCAGCCCGGCAGGAATTGTTGCTGTTGCGCAAAAAAGAGGAAAACGTCAATGCAGCCCTAATAACGGTACAAAAGCTGGCCGGAGAGGTTCAGCAGAAGGCGCAGGCGGAATCCGAACAGCTGCTTGAAGAGACCAGGGAGAAAGCCCGGGAAATCGTTACCAACGCGCAGGGACATATGCAGACCCAGAAGGACGAAATTCCCCGTATGTTCGAGCGCGCAGAAGAGGAGTCCAGGGGCCTTGTCAACGATGCCCGTCAGGAAGCCGACCGCATGCGTGAAGACATGCAGAACGAGCGGGGAAAAATGAGAGATACCCTGACAATACTCAAGCAGGAGAAAATCCGATTCGAAGCATCGTTTCGCGCCCTGCTCGAAACCCACTTGAATCTAATGGAAAGCAATGACGAAGACAAGCGGTCAGACTGAGCAGCTTGTACGGGTAATCGGAAACAGCGTTGAACTGCCTATCACCGTACTGCCGCGCTCATCGCGCAACACTGTTGTGGGGCTTCAGGATAACCGTCTAAAAATAAAAATCAGCCGTCCCCCGGTTGACGGTCAGGCCAATGCCGCATGTTGCCGACTACTGGCCAAACTCTTCAACATTCCCGCTTCAAAAGTCACGGTTGTACGAGGACACAGCTCCCGCCGAAAAACTATCCGGCTTGAAGGGGTCAGCGCGGAAGCAGCGCAGGAAGTTTTAAAGGAATATATTCAAAGCTAAACGTTCAATGTTGAAAGTTTTCCACTCTTTTTAACCCCATACCCATAGAACAAATGTTCATTTCTTTGTGCGGCACAAAGAGCGCAGCGGTCAAGTCTGGCAGACTTGACTCAACGAACCAAAGAAAAGCCGCCCAGCAGCTTGGCCTTCGGCTCTCCTCGCGAAGCGCACGCACGCGGGGCCGTCAAGAACTCGTCCCGCTTCTCGCGGGACTCAAACAGCTTGCCGACCTTTTTCCGCGCCCGCACACTTCGCTCGGCTGCGCTGCAACGGGTTTTAAAACCCCAAACAAAAAAAACAAACAGCGGTGGACACGCTTTGCGAGTCCACCCTACAGCTAATAGGATAAATACTAGAATTAAGGGAGGAAAGATCTTTGCCGGCTGTTCAAAAATGCTCAGATGCAAGGCGCGGGAAGCTTGGTGGAATGAGGCGTACTTTGCGTACACCGCAATGACAACCGGCGAGCGCAACGCAGCAGATGGACGTTTTTGGGCAACCGACCACCCCTAAAGGCGGGCGCCACCGGACACCTCAATAATCTGCCCGGTAATAAAATCGGACTCCTCAGACGCAAGAAACAAAACACAATTTGCAACATCTGCGGGCTGCGCAACACGACCCAGAGGGTAACGTCCGGCCGCGTCCGTACTGATGGCCTCCCACATTTCCTGACCGACCTGATCCTTGATTGCGGAGATCTCGACCAGAGCAGGAGCAATTGCGTTGACATTGATGTTATACATCCCCAGATTCATTGCCATACCGCGGGTAAATGAAAAAATACCACCCTTGGATGCGGCATAACTATGCTGCATCGGGGTCGGCGCGCCCCGGTAATTCACCGAGCACATGTTGACTATTTTACCGCTCTCCTGATCCATCATTATTTTTGACGCTTCGCGGCAGCACAGCATGCACGAGGTCAGGTTAATACTCAAGTTGCGGGAAATGCCCTCTGCTGACATTTCGTCAAACCCTATCATGGCCTCATAATCACCACCGGCAATATTGACCAGGATATCAAGACTATCAACGTGCTGTCGGGTCTGCTCAAACAGGGCTACGATTTCAGCTTCGCTGGTGAGATCCGCCTGTAGGAAAATACTATTGCCAGCCTGTTCGCCCAGTGCATCAAGGGTTTTCTGCCCCCCCTGCAAGTCAATGTCGGTGAGAATAAGGGTGGCACCCTCAGCGGCTAACCGCAGGGCCGTTGTGCGGCCGATATCACCGGCAACACCGGTAATCAAAGCGTTTTTGTTCGCGAGTCGCATGATAGTGAGTCCTCTCTCTGGCAGGCCGCTCAGGGCTGCGAATTGATTTTGAAACCGGCGCACTCAGCCGGAAACATGACACGCTTAGGCTTGGTTGTAACGGGGTGCCGGAGCGCAGCAGGGAATTCAGGATGGTCCACCTTACGACACGCCTGTTTTTTCATGCGCGATAGCGGAAGCATATACAAGCTCAATACCGCTCAGCTGACTATCCTTCAAAAACCCGTCAAGCACCCGCACTGTTTCCGGACGGGGATGTCCGATGGCAATCGCGGTGCCTGTTCTCAAAGCGCGGCGTTTTGCCTTAAGCAGCTGCCGGTAAATAGAATCTGCATCCCGGTCATTATCAATAAAAACATTCCTGTACGCCGCAACCATGTTGAGTTCGCGGGCAGTGCGAAAGGCGACGGAATTGCTTGATGTAAAGCTGTCAACAAAGAAAAATGAGCGCTGCCGAAAGATATCAAGCATTTTAAACACCCGGGGCCGGGATTCGGTAAACAGGGATCCCATATGATTGTTCACGCCGCAGGCAAAAGGCAGCTCAGCCAGATTCTGCTGAATAATTACCTCCATGTCTGCGCGGGTGTGCTGAACATATAGCGCGCCCGGACCCGGATCGACCACAGTACTGTGCGGCTGCATGGGCTGATGCAGCATAATTTCATGACCGGCCCGGTGGATATCTTCCGCCAGTTGAACCGAATGCGGGACCTGCGGCAAAACCGAAAACGTCAGCGGAACCCCCAGTTGCAAAAAAGCCCGGGCATTCCTGCGATGATAGCCGACATCGTCAATAATAATAGCCAATCTGGCAGGGGTGGGCCCAATAGCATTTGAGGCCGCACGCAGGCATTCCGTCGGCGTAAGCAGCGCGGCTGCCGCGGCAAAAGAAGCCTGTTTTAAAAACGTACGGCGTGAACTGCGACTTCGCATAACATTACATCCATAATTTTAACAGTGTATATTAAACTATACAAACCACGGCCTTAAAAGTCAAATAGCCTCCCCGTATTTTATTAAAACAATATTCATCAGGCTGTTCTAAAATGTCTAGATGCAAGGCTTGCGATGTCATGAGAAATAAGGCGTACTTTTTTGTACGCCGCAGTGACGAATGGCGAGCATAACACAGCAAACAGGCGTTTTAGAACAGCCTGATCAGAAATCAAACAGTGAAGGCTGACAGGATGCTCTCTTTTCGGTTTTGCGACTTGATGGAACCACAACCCGCCGCAGGCAGTCCTCTGGAATTTCAGTGCTAAAGCGAGAGGGTTCGGCAGGCAGGCTTTGTCCGAAAATATACCGGCTGCGGGCACTTGTTATATACAGGCGTTCGCGTGCACGGGTCATGGCCACGTAAAAAAGCCGCCGCTCTTCCTCAACCTGCGCATCATCTCCCTCTTCGCATCCGGCAAGACGGCAGGGAAACAGATCCTCTTCGGCACCTGCAATAAACACAACCGGGAATTCAAGCCCCTTGGCACCGTGCGCTGTCATCAACCTCACGCACTCCTGCACCGGAACAATGGACTCTCCCTCGCGCATCAGGTACATTTTTTTCAAAAATGCGGCTGCGGATTGCGCAGCCCCTTCCTGTGAAAACGGCAGTGCTGATGTAGCAAAGGCAAGCACATCATCATCGGGTTCCAGCCCGCCGGCAAAAGACGCCTCCCACAGCCAGTTGATCAGTTGATAGAGCGACATGGAGGAACTACGATCCTGAATGTCCTCGATCAGCGCGCCCAAAATACGAATACGCTCGCGGGCACGCTGCTGCAGACCCGGCACGGTCTCAGGATTGCGGCACAGCTGCACAAGCGGCTCACCCCGCCGGAAGGCTTCAGCGATCAGGCGTTCGGCGCTGCGCTCGCCCGGGCAAAAGTGACCTGAGCGTAAAAGGTCGGCAGCGGCCCCGTCATTAGCGGGGTTGACTAGGATCTCCAACAAATCCAGCAGTATCTGAACCTGCCGATTTTCAAAAAGCCAGTTGCCGGTGTGCTCAGCCACAGGGATGCCGCGCCGGTTAAGAGCCTTGAGCAATGCGCGGCTCTGCTGGCGCAAACGGTAAAGAATAGCTATATCGCTAAAACTTCTGACGGATTTATCACCGCTGCACATGCCTTCAAAGCCGAGACCACCCAGCAGCGATGCAATTTCATCGGCAATCCAGTCGGCTTCCATGTGATCATCATCAAGCTCAACCAGATGAATTTTCGCCCCCTCAGGCCGCGTAGCGTGCAGCTGTTTTTCAATGCGCTTTTTGTTATGCTGAATAACATGTTGCGCTGCGTCGAGAATGGTTGCCGAACTGCGGTAATTATTAGCCAGATAACATACAGTCGTGCCGGGAAAATCAATTTGGAAATTAAGAAAATTTTTAACGTGGGCACCCCGGAAGGCATACATGGCCTGATCAGCATCTCCTACGGCACACAGATTTGGATGCCGACCGCACAGCAGGCGCAGCAAAAGATACTGGGCCCGGCTGACATCCTGGTATTCATCAACTGAAACATGCGTGAAGCTTTCGCGCACGGCCCCGGCCGCAGACGGGTGGTACTGCAGCAGCTCCACTGTTTTTAAAATTAAATCGTCAAAATCAACAAGGGCCCGGCGGGCAAGTTCGGATTGATAGGCCCGGCAAAAAGGGGTAAGTTTGTCGAGCGGCTGCGGCATGCTTTTTTCAAGGGCGAGCTGTCGACACAGACGCCGGGCAGCCGGCGCTGGACTGTCGTTAAAAAACGAACCTGCCAGATCGGCTATGAGGCTTTGCTGCTCCGGCGGAGAAATAATTGAAAAATCATCCGGCAGGCCGATTAAACCGCCGTGCTGCTTAAGTATATCGAAACACAGCGAATGAAACGTACCGACCGTAACCGAGGTAAGATCAATGCCCGCACTGCACAAAGCCTGCGCCCGCTCACGCATTTCCTCGGCCGCCTTCACGGTAAACGTAAGCGCCAGCAGATTACGGGGCGCAATGCGGGCCTGTTCAACAAGATAGGCCAAACGGTACACAAGCGTTCTGGTTTTTCCGGTTCCGGCACCGGCAATGATCAGTACAGGTCCGTCAACGGTGCTGACCGCAACGCGCTGGAAGGAATTGAGTTCCTGAAGAAAATCATTCATGACTGTACTGCCGATCGCCAGATAACACGGTGCTAAAAAAGTTTTTTTAAAGGCTGTTCAAAAATGCCCGCATGCAAGGCGCACGCTATTATGAGAAATAAGGCGTACTTTTGCGTACGCCGGCGTAGCGCAACGCAGCAAGCGAGTGTTTTCGGACAGCCTGCAAGGAAAAACTATAGCGAAACACACAGTTTGTCAAAGATATTTCTTGACGACCGAAGGCATGATTGGTCAAATCGCTTCTTATCGGATATAATACGATCTGAAAAGGAACCTAAATAATATTCGTTTTACAGGCTGTTCAAAAATGCTTTAGATGCAAGACGTGCGATACCATGAGGAATGAGGCGTACTTTTCGTACGCCGGCGTAGCACACCGCAGCAGATGAGCGTTTTTCAACAGCCTGCTATGACAAACGGGAGGCACATGCCGATGCTTGACATACATCACTGTAAATTTCCACGCGCCGTCGAGGACGGCCCCTGCGCTCAGGCCGCGCATGATATGTTCCATGCGGCACAGACCGGCACCGGGCATGGACTGCCGGAAATAAAACTGGATGCAGCGATTACAACCGTGCTGCAGCGTGCCCTGCGCACAGCACGACTCAAACGCGGATTTGAAACCACGCTTGAGATTCTGGCCAACGAACACCGCGGCCTTGCAAAACTGCAGAACAAAACCGGTCAGAGCCAGAAAGCGCGGGTATCGCGTCTCATTCTGGCAAGCAGCGATGCTTCAGAACGTCTGCTCCGCGAGATTGCACTCGCTCTGGATCGCAATACGCCCCGCGTACTGGCTCTGGGACTTCTGGCCGACAGCGCCACACTCGGCAGTCTGCTGTATGGACCGGATACTCATGTAAAAGTACTGCTACTTGACCACAAGGAAGCAGTGGCAGAAATGCTCATCGCCGCAGCGCAACAGGAGAGAGGATAGAGTAGGGAGTCTGGAGTCGGTAGTTCGGAGTTGAGAGAAGAATAGTTCAAAGTTCCGGGTTCAAGGTTCAAAGTTACAACCCAAAAAAATCATTGAACCCTGAAAACCAGGGAGAAACATGGTTCGCATCTGCCTCTCTGAATTTTTTCTCCCAACTCCGAACTCTTAACTCCGAACTGCGTACGACACCGGAACGACACTTTGAATCTTAAACTTTGAACCTTTCACCTTGAACCTGACACCATGTCCCCAAAAAGCAAGAACCATAAACCTGCAACGCTGCCGCAAGAACCGGCACTAACCCCGGTATGCATAGGTCTAGGCAGCAATCTGGGCGACCGCAAGACCAATCTGCGCATTGCGCTCGGGTGCTTGCAACCAATTATGAACTGCGAAACTGTCTCGGATATTTTTGAGACCGAGCCCGTCGGCGGCGTGGAACAGGACTGGTTTTTAAACATGGTTCTGCGGGGCACAACCGGCCTTGACACCCTTGAACTGCTGGCAGCCCTGCAGCAGATCGAAAACGATATGGGACGCCAACGGGATATTGTTAAAGGCCCACGCATAATTGACTTGGACATTTTGCTGTATTCCTCTACAATAATTCGCACGAAAAACCTGACAGTGCCGCATCCGGAACTGCACCGGCGCGCGTTCGTGCTGGTGCCCCTGACACAGGTAGCCGCAGACTGGTTGCACCCGGTACTGGGCGCAACCGTTCAGGAGCTCTTACAGAAACTTAACGATGATAAGGCGGTACACGTATGGACACAAAACGAATAGAAAAACTGGTACATGATCTGCTGATTGAACTTGGTGAGGACATGAGCCGCGAGGGTCTGGCGCAGACTCCCGAGCGCGTGGCCCGGGCCTGCAAAGATCTTTTTTGCGGCTACACGCAGGACCCCCAGGATTTTATACGTGAATTCGCAAGCGAGAACTATGATGAAATGATTATATGCAAGGATATTGATTTCTTCTCAACCTGCGAGCATCACATGATGCCATTTTTCGGTAAAGCGCACATCGGCTACATCCCCGGAAGCACGATCCTGGGCATATCAAAACTGCCCCGAATCGTCGACATGTACGCGCGCCGCCTGCAGAACCAGGAACGCCTGACCATGCAGGTCGGCACCACCCTGAATGACCTACTGAAACCGCGCGGAGTCGGTGTGGTGATTGAGGCCCGTCACCTGTGCATGATGGCGCGCGGAGTTCAAAAACAAAATACGATTATGACCACCTCCTCGTTTACGGGCTGCTTCCGCAATCAGGACAAAACCCGCAATGAGTTTCTCCGACTGATTCGATGATTCTGCTGATAGATAATTACGACTCATTCACCTATAATCTCTATCAGCAACTGTGCGGACTTGGCGCCGAGGTCAGAGTCGTCGCGCATGACGGCCTCAGCGGCAAGAGCATCAAGCGTCTGCGCCCTGGAAAAATAGTACTTTCTGCCGGACCGGGGCGGCCCTGCAACAGCGGTGTGTGCCTGGATGTTATCAAACGTCTGCACCGAAGCGTGCCCCTGCTGGGCGTGTGCCTGGGACATGAATGCATTGGCGAGTTTTTCGGAGCGCGCGTTGTGCATGCCCGCCGCGTCATGCACGGCAAAACCTCGAAAATTCGGCATACAAAAAACGGCTTGTTTCGCGGCGTTCCAAACCCTTTTGTAGCGGCGCGCTATCATTCTCTGACCCTTGATCAGGCCCCGCCGGGGTTTGAACTCAGCGCCACGGACGAAGACGGTGAGGTAATGGCCATCCAACACCGTGACCTGCCAATCTATGGTATTCAGTTTCACCCGGAATCGTTTATGACGCCTGAAGGCGACCGGATTATGAAAAATTTTCTCTATGCAGACTAAAACCAGACGATGTAATGTTTTTGACCTGTTCGAACGCCTCGATGACGAACAGGATGTGTGCCTGCTGGCGGGCACGCAGCCTCGAATGCTTGGATTTAACCCGGCGGAAACATTCAGCACTACAGGCGCGGATCTCAAAGGCCTGCGCGCGTTTGTGAAACGCAGCGCCCTGCTAGGACGACCCGTGGCCGGTTATATTTCCTATGATGCGGCCTATGAACTGCACGATCTTCGCCGCAAAACACGCAATGATCTGCACCTGCCCGATATCTGCCTGCATGCCTACGACAACTTTCTCACGTTCACCGGGGATCGCACGATCCGCCTGCACTTCAAGGATCCGTCCTACCCCGAATTGATTACGCGCATTATGAACCGGACGCCGCGCATTCGGCGCGCATATCGCAGCACGAACTTCCACGCCGTAATCAGTGAGTCCCAATACGCGCGCGGCTACGACGCCATCCGGGAGTACCTGTATGAAGGCGACCTGTATCAAATCAATTTCAGCCATCGCCTTGAGGCCAAAACCGACATGCCGGCCCGTGAGCTGTTCCTGCGCACCCTGCGACGCAATCCGGTTGATTTCCCGGCCTATTTCGAAGGAAACGGCTTCGAAATTATAAGCGCCTCGCCCGAGCGCTTTATAAAAATCGACACTCAAAAAATTGAAACCTGCCCTATTAAAGGCACACGACCACGAGGCCGCACCGCCGCATCGGATAAGCGCTACCGCCGGGAACTTTTAGAAAGCGCCAAGGAAACCGCCGAGCTGAACATGATCATTGATTTACTGCGCAATGACCTGGGCAGAGTCTGCCAAAGCGGTTCGGTCCGCGTTCGCGGCCGCAGACTGGTGAGTGCCTGCCCGGCTGTGTGGCACACCTTTGCCCGGATTACCGGATGCCTGGATGAGGACTGTTCGTCCCTTGACGCGCTTTTAAGCATGCTGCCCGGTGGATCAATCAGCGGATGCCCCAAGAAACGGGCCATGGAAATAATCGACGAACTGGAGCCGGTTACCCGCTCCGTGTACACCGGGGTTATCGGCTGCATTCTGCCCGACATGCGACTTGATTTCAGCGTTGCGATTCGAACCATTATAAAAAAACAGCGTCGCCTGTACTTGCCGGTTGGCGGCGGCATCGTATATGACTCGAAACAAACAGCTGAATTCAAGGAGACCCTTGATAAGGCAAAATCATTCATGAAAATCCTGCAATAGGGCCCACCGGTCACCGCGCAAAAACCCAACGCATCTTTTTATTGACACCTCTCAGGCCGGAATCGTATAGTTACTGCACAGTTGCGAAAAACAACCTTTGTAGGCTGTTCAAAAATATCCGGGTGCAAGACGTGCGAGATCATGAGGAATGAGGCGTACTTTTCGTACGCCGGCGTAGCGCACCGAAACAGTAGGTTTTTCAAAAGCCTGAGCACATCTCTTGTTACAACAGGAACCATACCCATGGCACTCGAAGAACATATACTCTACACCTATATTTTTGTTTTTCTTGCGACCGGCATTGCCGTGGCAACAGCGCCTCTGATCATCGCGCGCCTGCTGCGCCTGTCCCGCCGCCCCGGCGATATTGCCCTGCAGCCCTATGAGTGCGGCATTAAAACGCGAAACTATGCATGGGAATCACATTACGGCATTGCATATTATCTCTATGCCCTTATTTTTGTGGCTTTTGAAGTCGATGTGCTCTACCTGTTTCCGGTAGCAGCGGCTTTTGACGCGGGAGCAGGAACCAAGGCACTGATGCTGCTGGGACTGTTTCTGGCTGTTTTATCTCTGGCCCTGATCTATGCCTGGAAGAAAGGATCATTTGAATGGAAAACCCCGGACAGCGGCAACCCGGACGCCCCGTCTCAAGAACGACGTTAGGCGCAACCGATCCCGCACAGCCGGACACGGACCGCGGCCTTTGGCAGCCCCTACGTCTGGCGGAAAACATTCTGGACGCGTGCCGGGCCAATTCGCTGTGGCCTCTGACCTTCGGCCTGTCATGCTGCGCCATTGAAATGATGAGCGCGGGCATGGCCCGCTTTGATATGGCCCGCTACGGTGCCGAAGTCTTCCGCCCCTCACCGCGCCAGGCAGACCTCATGATAGTGGCCGGCACCGTCAATAAAAAAATGGCCCCGGTTGTAAAGAGGCTCTATGAGCAAATGGCCGAACCCAAGTGGGTGATAGCCCTTGGCAACTGCGCGGTCTCAGGCGGACCCTTTGCCGGTGAGGGCAACTATGCCGTCATTGAGGGTGTTGACAAATTAATACCGGTTGATGTCTACGTGGCCGGCTGCCCGCCGCGGCCCGAAGGCCTGCTGGAGGCAATTTTTACGCTCCAGGAAAAAATTACCGGTCGCAAGCACCCCTTCCCGCAAAATCGCCATCCGCAGCAGGAGGAGAAAAAATGAGCGCCCTGCCGGACGAGCTTCTGAAAAAACTGCAAGCCTGTGATGCGCACATCAAGACGACAAGCCCGCAGCAGGGTTCTCTCCTTCACGTCAGGGTTACAAGAACTGCCCTGAAGCAGGCCGCAACGGTTTTACGCAACGCCGGACTGTATCCGGTATTCATGACCGCCGTGCATACTGACCCGCACGTTGCCCTTGTATATCAATTTGCGGCCTCGGACCGGCCCCTGCGTGTGCTGCTCGCAACGACTGCCGACAAGGGCGGACATGCACCGAGCCTTACACCGCTGTTTCCGGGCATGCAATGGCATGAGCGCGAAGCGCGCGATATGTTCGGCATTATCTTCGAGGGGCACCCTGATATGCGACCGCTGATACTATGCGATGAGGACCGCGACCTGCACCCGCTTCTCAAGGATCCCAAACACTTAAAAACACTGGAGCAACTCAAAGGCGCCGATCTTGAGATTACCGGTGGAGAAGCATCATGACGATCTCTGCGAATGAAGACCGCACCTTCCGCATGCACGTAAACCTGGGCCCACAGCATCCCAGCACACACGGCGTGCTGCACCTGGAACTGGAAATGTATGGTGAATATGTGCTGGGCATCGACCCGGTACTCGGCTACGGCCACCGCATGCATGAAAAGATGGCTGAAACCCGACCGTGGCAATCTTTTTTCGCCAACACACCCCGCATAGACTATGCTTGTTCCCTGCCCCACAGCCTGTGCTATGCCTCTTTACTGGAACAGGCCTTAGACATTGAAGTGCCAGCGCGTGCGCGCTCCTTGCGCATTATCACCTCCGAGCTCAACCGCATCACCAGCCACCTGCTCTGGGTGGGTGCTTTTCTTCTTGACCTGGGAGCCTTTACCCCGATTCTGTACTGCTTTGACGACCGTGAACAGGCAGTGGATATTCTAGAACACATCACCGGCAACCGCCTGACCCATGCCTACATGTGTGCCGGCGGCGTGATGGCAGACACGGATGATGCGATCCTGCGAAAAACCAGGGAATTCATACAGCGCATGCGCGGCCGCTTCCAGATCTATGATCGCCTGATTACCAACAATATTATCTTTGTTACCCGCACCCGCGATATCGGCATTATCACTCCCGATATGGCCCGCGCGTACGGTGCGACCGGCCCGGTGCTGCGCGGCAGCGGTGTGCCCTGTGATATCCGCAAAATCGCGCCCTACGGCGGGTATGACACCTTTGAATTTGATGTTCCGCTGGGCTCAAACGGAGATTGCCTTGACCGCTACAGTGTGCGCCTGCAGGAAATGCGGCAAAGCCTGAACATTATTGAACAGGCCCTTGACCAATTGCCGGGTGGTCCCGTGCGGGCAAAAGTCCCGCGCACAATCAAACCTGCACCGGGTCATTACAGTTTTTCGGTGGAAGGGGCCCGTGGGGATGTAACCTACTGGGCGGTCTCAGACGGCAGTGAAATCCCCTACCGCTTAAAAATTCGCTCGGCCTGCATGGCGAACCTGAGTCTGCTGCCGGAGCTGTGCCAGGGCATGCTGCTGGCTGATTTAATTTCAACCCTGGGAAGTCTTGACCTGGTCATACCCGAAATAGACCGGTAGCAGGATTTTGAAGGAGTTTTTTGACAGGCTGTTCAAAAACGGCCAGATGCAAGGCGCGTTATAATCATAAGGAATGAGGCGTACGTTTTTGTACGTCGCAATGAAAAATGATGAGCGCAACGCAGCACATGGCTGTTTTAGGCAGCCTGCTAAATGAGCGAAAGAGTTTTATGGATAGTGCTACAACAATCAGAATATTTATCTCAGTCGTACTGGTTGCGGGATTTGTGTTCGCCAACGCGACCGTAATGGGCTATCTGGAGCGCAAGCTGGCCGGCCATTTTCAGCGCCGCCTGGGGCCCATGGAAGTAGGCTGGCACGGCATACTGCAGATGCCGGTTGACGGCATCAAACTGCTGGGCAAGCGCATGCTGGTGCCAAAACAGGCCGAGGGTCTGATTTTCCGCCTTGCACCGGTAATTTCACTCTCACCGGTACTGCTGCCGCTGATGGTCATTCCATTCAGCCCGGCCCTGCAGGTCGTTGATATGAAGACCGGTCTTATTTTCGTGCTGGCGATTGAGGCCTTCGGCACAATTGCGGTCTTTCTGGCCGGCTGGAGTTCCAACAACAAATACGCCATGATAGGCGCCCTGCGCTCGGTTGCGCAAAACATAGCCTATGAAATACCAATTCTGCTGGTAGCCCTGTCCGCGGCCCTGATAGCCGGAAGCTTCAGCCTGCAACAGATTGTACTATCCCAGGCAACCATATGGTTTATTGTGCTGCAGCCCTTGGGATTTTTAATTTACATGGTTGCCGGGCTGTCGGAATGCAACCGGGCACCCTTTGACCTGCCTGAAGCTGAAAGCGAGCTGACAGCCGGTTACCTGACCGAATACAGCGGCATCGCCTTCAGCCTTTTCATGATTGCCGAATACACGCACATGTTCATTATCTGCTGCCTGGCAACCGTGCTGTTCCTGGGCGGCTGGCAGGGCCCTGAGCTGCCCTGGGCCGAATACAGCAGCGCAATCTGGTTTTTAATTAAAGCCTACGGGCTTATGTTTTGCATGGTCTGGGTGCGCTGGACCTTTCCGCGTGTTCGCTATGACCAACTAATGAACTTTGCTTGGAAATACCTGATACCATTTGCACTGGTCAACCTGTTCGTAACCGCGTTTGGTGTGTATATCTATGAAAAACTATTTTCTTGATCTGTTCCGGGGTGCGATCAGCCTGCTGGACGGCATGCTCGTAACCCTGCAGGCGCTCTTTTCGCGCCCGATCACCGAACAATATCCGCGGCAGAAGGCTGAGCTCAGCCCAAACTTTCGCGGCTGCCTTGCCCTTAATCAGGACGGTGAAGGAAATGTACTGTGCACAGCCTGCGGCCTGTGCGCAAAAACCTGCCCGTCAAAGTGCCTGACGGTAGATCGTGCCGCCGGCGAGAAACGCAAGCCGGGATCCTTTCGCTACGACATCTCACGCTGCAGCTTTTGCGGCATATGCGTAGAGGTCTGCCCGGTCAATTCCCTGATGTTTAAACCTGTGCGCACACGAGTCACAATATCACGCCGGAACTTCTGCCTTGAATTGTGTCCGGCAGACCGGCACGGCTCCAGCCCTCGTGGCCCCGCACTTAAAAGCTGCAACCCGTAGAAGACTCAAAAGAATTGCAGCCCTTGTAGATTTTATTGTTTGGGGCACAAGGATTCGGGGATAACCTATTACTTTACAAATCTTTTTATTGCCCATACATTACTATTCTGTTCCCTGATTTCATTAATTTTAAAACCTTCCGACAATAAGGGCTCACATGGAAATTTTATGGCTTGCTGTACTTTGTGTTCCCCCGGCATTCCTGCTGATCACACTTATTAATAAAATTTCCCAGCACAACTATAGGGCCGCAAAGGTCGCTGCATTGGGCCTGGCTATTTGGACTGGAATAACTGCATGTTATTTTGCCATTATCTTCATGGCTGGTGTCGGCGGCGGCTTTCACGATGGAGAAGCACTTTTTATACTGTATTATCTTATCAACGCTACTATCGCTTATTTTGTTTACAGAAAAGCCTGCTTGAATCTTCCAGCTTTGACAATAAAAGTATTCCTATGGCTCATTATCGTCTTTACGGTTTTACCAACCCTTTTGTTGGGGCTTGTTTTCCTGGCCCAAGGCGACCAATGGCTTTATTTCCACAGCAAGGAAATCACCGGAAGAATTGCCGATGAAAATACAGGTAATCCGGTTGAAGGTGCTGTTGTAACCGCGGGATGGTGGCGGCCCGAAATGATAAATTCATATTTTGCACCTGTCACTAAGTCGCCTTTTTATCTTGCCGGTAAATACTTCACGCAAACATTTGAAGACGACTATGAGAGCATTCTTGTTTCAACTGATAAGGACGGCAGGTTTGAAATACCCGCACGAAGCTCATTCAAGCCCTGGGCTTATATTCTACGCGGGTCAGAAGATCCGATTGTCATCCGCATCTATAAGCCCGGTTATGGGACAATCCAGCGGGAACACGGCATGTGGACTCATGGCGTGCTCACACAGAAGGAAGACGGCGGCCAGCATATGCAGCGCACACGGATTCAGAGGAAAGGCAAGTATCTCCCTTTGAGAAAGTTGCTGACGCATTATGAGATACTACAAGATTATCAACAAAACTATCGCTCGCTCAACAGCCATACCAAACAAGATAGACTCAAAGAAATTAAGCTGATAGAAAAAGCATCAATAGATATACCCTTCGCAAGCATCAATGCAATTCAGAAAATTTTGCACGAAAGTGGATTCTATGAGGGAGCAGCAAAGAGATACCATGAAAATGGAGAACTGCACGTTGAGGCGATGTACAAGAACGGCAAACTGGAAGGGCCCCGAAAAGTCTACTTTGAAAACAAAGCGTTAAAAGAAGATATAGCATACAGGCAAGGTAAGCGAAACGGCCCAACGAAGCGATACTACAAAAACGGAAAACTGAAAGAAGAAAGAGCCTACAGCCTGGGCAAGAAAAATGGCCCGATGAGGCAGTACTTTGAGAATGGCATGTTGAAAGAAGAGTCGACCTACAAACTCAACAAGAAAGACGGAATATGGAAACAATATTATGAAAGCGGTGCCTTATATGGCGAAGCAACATACAAAAACGATAAACTAAACGGCATTGCCAGGAAGTACCATAAAAACGGAAAATTAAAAGAAGAAACTGCATACACGCGCGGCTTTCGAGATGGTATGCAGCGGTTGTACGATAGAAACGGAATTTTGCATTATGAAACACCATACAAGCTCGGCAAGAAAGACGGAATAAGCAAAGAATATAGTAAAGGGCTTGTGCTCAATTGGGCAGAATATAAGGAAGGAAAAAAAATCGCTCCGAGTTTGCTTGATAAAGATACAAAGTACCCCATACCGGACGGAACAGTAAAGGCGTACGATGACAAGGGAAAAATTGAAAGTACGGGAGCATATAAGGACGGAAAGAAAGACGGGTTGTGGAAAACATATTCTAAAGGGTTATTAACCAGCGAGGGAACCTATAAGAACGGCCGGAAAGATGGACTCTGGAAAATGTATTATAAGGGGAATTTAACCAAAGAAGAGACCTATAAGGACGGCAAAAAAAACGGGATATGGAAAAAATATTATGCAAACGAACAATTGATGGAGGAAAAAAATTATACTCTCAACAAGCTGGACGGCGCACTCAAGCGCTACGATAAAGACGGAAAATTAACCAGTGACCAAACGTATAAGAATGGCATTAAAGAAGGATTGTATAAAAGATATGTTAAAGGCACATTGGTACAAGAATCATCATTCAAGACCGACAAACCGCATGGGACATCAAAGCATTACCAATGGGATGATGGCACGTTGACCCGAGAAAATACATACAAAGACGGCAAGCTGGACGGACTGGTAAAAGAATACTATGGGAACGGAAATTTGCGCCAAGAATCAATATATAAGGGTGGCAAGAAAAACGGGCCGAGCAAAAAATATTCCGGGGGTTTGTTATCCAGCGAAGGAATCTATAAGGATGATAAGAAAGAAGGGCTGTGGATAATATATTGGAAAGGAAAGTTATCAAGCGAGGACACATACAAAAACGGTAAGCTAAACGGTCTATCAAAGGGGTATCATTCAAACGGCAATATATCCCACAAGGCACTGTACAAGGATGACAAGCTGGAAGGCCCCGCAAGGATTTACGATGAAAATGGACAATTTACCCATGAAGAGCTATGGGGGACATTTAACCGACCCGCCGGCAGCACCGTGGTTACGCCACCAAAGACTGAAACAGAGAAGCGTTCCTAATTAATCAGGGAAGGAAAATTCCATGAAAAAAATCACTCTGCTCGCAGCAGCTGGAATTATTGTATTCTGCATTGTGCCCATCGCGACCATTCAGGCTATGCCGCAGCAAATACAGAGAAACGAAAACGTTGTGTCCGGCCAACTCAATGAATCCCAGTCTTTTTTCAATCAAAAGGAACTCCGCGACAACGTCCATACCTATGGCAATCAGGAATTCCGCGCGACAATGATGGCACAAGGCGACACTAAAAATCCGTATGTGAAACGCCGAGGCAGTAACGAGCCGGACGAAAAGCACCAAGGTCCTGGCTACCCGCACGTGATGCGCCGGGGAAATGGCCGTTCGACTATGAGAGACAAAATGGCTGCTGATAATAATAGTGATGTTGCGAATGACGAAAATGAAGTTTTTGGAGATGATTCCTCCGCTAAATCTAACAAAGACCTGGAGAACTCGTCAGGTTATAATGAAGACTTGTAAACGCACGGGATAGCGGTTGAAAGGTAAAAGGGACGGATTTATTTTTGGTTACCAGGGATGAATGTCGGAATCGATTTCTGATGCAGCGGAAGAACTCATCCGACAGACCACCCGAACGACATCAATTGACCGACGGCAACAGATTTGAGGATACTATCATTAAAATTAATCTGTCCCCTTTTTACCCGACTGCCATGACCTGCAGCGGGTGAGGGTGTTGATATCAAGGTTGGCAAGTGCTTTCATGACCGGGTGCTCGGCAAGAGCCTTTCACACAAGCTCGTCGGAAACCTCCCCATTGCCACCCTCAGATACTGAAACAGGGAAGCGTTTTTAATTAACCTACAAAGCATAACGGCAAGAAATGCCGCTACGAGCTTTATTAATAACGTCAAACCGCCCCTTGACTAATCATTATATTAAGGGTTAAGTTGGAGATTATGCTGCAAAGGCAGAGAAAAACAAAGAAATATTTTAAAGTATTTAAACAATAAAATTGGGTTTCTGACAAAGAAAGGGGGAATATACAAATATCATTATAAAGTATCGGCTGGTTTCAAGCTACGAATTCCCATACAAAAAACGTTTTCAATTTAAGGAGCTAAAATGAATCTTTGCAAATTATTTATAATTTTTGGAATTCTTTCGGTTGGAATGATACTGAGTGGCTGTTCTATGTCAAGTGGTTATCTTGGGCATAGCATAACGACTGAAGTTCAACTCAACCAAGCAAACTTTGATGTGATCGGTTCTGTTACTGGAGAGGCCGCCGCCACCTACGTTTTAGGCATAGGACCCTCGAAACAAAACCTGATCTCCCAAGCACAGCAAGACATGGTAAAAAAAGCAAACTTGAAAGGTTCAAAAGCATTAATTAACGTGACCACAGATTCAAAAACCACATTGTTCTGGTTTTTCGCACGGCAACAAACGGTGTATGTATCTGCAGAAATAGTTCAGTTTAAATAGAAAGCAGCCCAAGGATGGTACGCCTGCCGGGCAACACTGGGGGCGTACCATCCTTGGGCTTTGCAGACGTTTCTTTTCAACTCAAAACTACTTATTTATCGGCAAATTTTGTTTTCTGTAACTGAGAGTTTATATCTTCAATTGCATCATTCATTATTTCCTGCATCATAACTGAATAATATTTAATATCGCTACCGAACTGATTATAGTAAATTCCATGCGTTACGGAATGTTTTTTGACATATTTTTCTTCCCAGAGAACTGTTTTTGTCTTCACGTCTTTAAGTCGCAGATAAAGTATTAAATCATTTTGCGACCTGCCGGTTGGCAGCCCGAAAAGATATAATATACTACCAAAAATGGAAAGCCCGTAACTGTTGACTGAACCGTGGTAATCCGTAGATAGTATCTCGCCTTCCAAAAGAAGATTGGCATCTCCCAAATCATCCTTAAATGCAAAAGACACATCCTCAAACAGATTAGATTTACGCAAACTGTATGTAGCTGCTTCTGCTAAATCCCAAGGAGGGTCAAAGAAAAACCCCCTAACTGGGTGTAACATCCATGCTGCTTCATCTGGGCGTTCATATTGTGCCACACAGAAAGGAACAATAGGGACTAGACACCATAAGAGGGTCCCTACTTGACTTTCATCTCCACGCATCTCTTCAAAAGCTATAACAGCGATTTTTTGCTTATAAATTGGCCCTTCAGCAAACCTAATCAATTTTTTTGTCTTCGCAGGATACTCAAAATTTGAAGTGACTGCGCATCCAGAACAGAAAACAAAAAGAACGACCATGGGGATTATTTTTCTCAAAGTCTTTCCTTTCTTCTAAGCAATTATTGATAAAGGGAATAAAAGCCAATCATGTTCGCAACCTGCAGTTACACTACAAAACAATCACGATAAAGTCAAAAAATGCCACTTAGAAATCCGAGAACACCCTACTAATTTTTCAGGGGTTTGGAAGGCGAGTCTTCTTCGTCAAGTTGCTTTTTAAAGTCTAACAAGGCTTCAAGCGGGGTAAGGGTGTTGATGTCGAGATCGGTTAGGGTTTTAAAGACAGGGTGATCGACAAGAGCCTTTCACACAAGCTCGTCGGAAACCTCCCCGTTGCCGCCCTTCAGGGGCTGAAACAACGGCAGATCATAGACCGATCCGGAAGTTTTTTCTTCTTTAAAATCTTGAGTAGAGCAGGGTCAGGTCTACACACTTGACAATCCCATCTCCTCCCGATTTCCTCAAGTGCTTTGTGTTTTTAGTGGTGCTACAAGGGATCGAACCCCGGACCTCATGACTGCCAGTCATGCGCTCAATCCTGGATGTGCCACACCCCAGCTCTACACTCTGCAACAGGCTGCTCAGGGCTGATCCGAGATGAAGGGCGGGTCTTCTTCATCAAGTTGTTTTTTTAGATCGGACAGGGCTGTGAGGGCCTGTAAAGGGGTGAGCGTGTTGATATCGAGGTCGGCGAGGGTTTTCATGACCGGATGATCGGCAAGGGCCTGGCGCACAATTTCGCCTGCATCCTCCCCGTTACAACCCTTCAGGGGCTGAAACAGCGGCAGGTCGTAAACTGAGCCGGAGGCTTTTTTCTTCTTCAAAATCTGGCTGATTGATTCCTCGGATATTTTTTCCTCTTCAAGGCAGAGCAATACCTCTTCAGCGCGATGAATAATCTCACTGGGCAAGCCGGCCAGTTTACCAACATGAATGCCGTAGCTGCGGTCAGCGCTGCCGGGCTCAACCTTGCGCAGGAACAAAATCCGGTCTTCAATTTCCTTGACGGTAATCGTATAGTTCCTGATGCCCGGGCGGTGATCGGCCAGTTCGGTAAGCTCGTGGTAATGCGTGGCAAAAAGGCACTTGGGCGCAAAATTCTGCCGACTCAGGTACTCGCACACTGACCAGGCAATGCTAACCCCGTCAAAGGTGGAGGTGCCCCGCCCGATTTCATCAAACACCAGCAGACTGCGCGACGTTGCATTGTGCAGAATGTTGGCGGTTTCGGTCATCTCGACCATGAAGGTACTCTCACCGCGAGCGATGTTGTCGGCTGCGCCGATGCGTGAAAAAACACGATCAACAACACCCATGCGAGCCATGCGGGCCGGCACAAAACAACCCATCTGGGCCATAAGCGTAATCTGGGCCACCTGCCTGATAAAGGTTGATTTACCGGCCATGTTCGGTCCCGTAATAATCAGGAGTTGATTATTCACGGTATCGAGCTGCACATCATTATCAACAAAGGCACCTTTCTCAAGCGCCTGTTCCACCACCGGATGTCGTCCGCCGACTATATGAATAGTTGAACTCTCGGTTATGTCCGGTTTGCAGTAATTATTTGCGAGCGCGCACACAGCCTGCGATGCCAGCACATCCAGAACCGCAACCGCATCGGCGGTCTGCTGAATGGCGGCAATGCGTTCAAGCACACTAGAGCGCACCTGTTCATAAATACGCAGCTCCAGTTCATTGGCTTTTTCATCCGCGCCAAGAATTTTTTCCTCATAAGATTTCAATTCAGGAACAATAAAGCGCTCGGAATTGACCAGGGTCTGCTTGCGGATGTAGTCCTCCGGCACCAGGTGCAGATTCGATTTGGTAACGTCGATATAGTAGCCGAAAACCCTGTTATATTTAATTTTAAGAGATTTAATGCCGGTTCTCCCGGCTTCTTTTTTTTGCAGCTCGGAGATCCAGCCCTTGGCGTTGGTTGAAATACCGCGCAGCTCATCCAGCTCAGATGAATAGCCCTCGCACACAACACCGCCGTCGCGCACTCCCACAGGAGGCTGTTCAACAATGGCATTCTCAATCAAATCAGCCAAATCGCTGAGTTCGTGCATGCTCTCGAATTGCCGGCGCAGCAAAACCGAATCAAGGCTAGCTGCGGCTTGCCTCAAGCCTGGCACAGATCTGAGTGAAACTGCCAAAGCCACAAGATTTCTGGCCGAAGGAGTACCGCAGTTTATGCGCCCAAGTAAGCGCTCCAAATCCTTTACCGGCTGCAGGAGACGACGAACCTGCTGCAGCGCATCCGGCTTGAGTGTCAGGGCCTCAATGGCGTCAAGGCGATCGCGTATTTCAGCGGCATTCAGCAAAGGACGAAGAAGCCAGTTCCCCAGCAAACGCGCGCCCATGGGAGTCAGAGTATGGTTGAGAATACTGAACAGGGTGGGCGCATGGCGCTCTCCCGAAGCCGATGCCAGCAATTCAAGATTGCGTATGGTCTGGCGGTCAAGCTGCATGTGACGGCTATGCTGCAGGGCACGCGGAGCCCTGAGATGATCGAGCGCGGTGTGCATATTATCCTGCAGATAGTAGAGAAGCGCACCGGCGCAGCCCAAGGCAGCGGTCATGGACTCAATACCAAAACTCGCAAGTGACTGTACTTTGAACTGTTCGCAGAGCCGTTTGCTTGCCTGAGAGCAGTCAAAAATCCAGTTCTCATATTCATTCATAACCGGACGCAGCTCACGCAGCACCCCTGCCAGAGCTTCATGCTCAGCAGTATCGGCCATGATCAGCTCACTGGGCCTCAGCCGCAGCAGCTCATCAGCAATATCGGTGGGGGAATCGTACTCACACAGCACAAAACTACCGGTACCCAGGTCAAGTGCCGCGCAGCCCCAGCGCGTTTTGTGTTTGCAAACAGCAACAATATAATTATACGAGCCGCTACTGTCGGTATCATCCTCAAGATTAGTACCGGGCGATACCATGCGCACCACTTCGCGCTTCACCAGCCCCTTGATCTGGGCCGGGTCTTCAACCTGCTCGCACACGGCAACTTTTAAACCGGCACGGTTCAGCCGGTTGATATACCCCTGGGCGGCATGATAGGGAACACCGCACATGGACACCTTGCCGGCATCCCCGCCGTCGCGGGCAGTCAGGGTGATATCAAGGATTGCCGAAGCCCTGCGGGCGTCTTCGAAAAACATCTCATAAAAATCGCCCATGCGAAAAAACAGCACGGTATCTTCACTGAGCGTAGTGCGAATCGACTGATACTGTTTGAACATGGGAGTAGCCATGGCAACACAACCGCCGGCAATGGCGGCCTCGCAAATGAGCAAGGTCGCCTGTCATTAAACATACGTTTTTAGAATATTTTCAAATTTATTGCAGCCGATTTTTTTTCCACACCCTGGTGGAGAGACTGTGTCATAATTCGCGAAGTGTCATTCAGAGAAGCCGAAGGCGCCGAAGAATCGCTGCTTTTTATACACTTTGACAGCGTATGCTAAACTAGAGATCCTTCGCTTTGCTCAGGATGACATGAATTCTTTTAATTGCGACACAGTCTCTTCGCCGGCATGACAAAAAAAGGCCCGCAATATTTATAGCTATAATAAAAAAATCTGCTCTAGGGAAACCGGTACTGTTCAACACGGAACAGTCTAGGGCCGCAGTCCTCAGCCAGACTGATCACAGGCCTGCTGCTGCTCGGCATCAGCCACGCTGCGGTCAACATACAAAATACGCCGACAGTGCGGACAGGTAAGAAGCTTGTCACCCTGCACGACTTCATTATAAACCTGCGGGGGGATTTTCATGCTGCAGCCGAAACAATATTCGTTGTCGGCCAGGGCAACCGCCTTACCATTGCGGGCCTTGTAAATCTGCTGATAAGTCCTCAGCATATCAGGCTTGATCTCCTGCACCAGGGCTTCGCGCTCGCCTTTCTGCTTCTCAATATCGGCAAGATAATCGCTCAGCTCGGTTTCAGCCTGCTGTTTCTTGGCGTCAAAGCGCTGCTGGGCCTGTTGGAGAGAAGCCTCCGCGCCAGAGATCAATTCCTTTGCATTGTCGACGGTATCCATGGCCTGAAGAATCTCATCTTCCTGCTTGCTGATTGCCTGATCAATGGATGCAACTTCATGCTGGGCAGCAGAGTATTCCTTGTTGGTCTTAATGGCCATCATTTTTTCCTGCACCTTGCCCTTTTTGTCTTCAAGCACCTTCAACGTCGCTTCATGCTCACGGTGTTTTTTAACCAGCCCATCAACTTCCTCTTTGACGTCTGAGCTTTTTTGGGCTTCACTGTCAAGCTCATCCTGCAGCCCTTTCACTTCTCCCTCAAACCTCCGTTGAAGCGTTTCAGAGCGTTTGATGTTTGAGTCAATAGACTGTAGCCTGAAGAGCAATTCCATCTGTTTTTTCAAACCGACCTCCTTTAACTGTTAATACCTGCCGGAAAGCAACCCTTCCGGCTGTGTTTGAATATATCTGGTTACTGAGCCTGCCCTGCTGGGCGGCCAGGCATAAAAAAAGCACCCGCGCAATGGGGTGCTTTAAAACGACAGCGTTCAGATGCTGTTTCTCCATAGAAGGCACTATCGGTCCCAAACATTGTTTTCCCTCATCAAAAGATGTGGTGGGCTCACCAGGGTTCGAACCTGGGACCATCCGGTTATGAGCCGGGAGCTCTACCAACTGAGCTATGAGCCCGTTACTTTCAATCAGGCTGTTGAAAAACATCCGCCTGCTTCGTTGTGCTCATCATTCGTCACTGCGACGTACGGGAAAGCACGTCTCATTCCTCATAATTTCACACGCCTTGCATCCAGATATTTTTGAACAGCCTATATGCAACTTCTGTTTCAACAACCCGATTATCAGTATTCGACAAAACTTTTCAACTTCTTGTTGCGGATCGGGTGCCGCAATTTTCTCAGAGCCTTAGCCTCAATCTGGCGGATACGCTCACGCGTAACGTCAAAATCGCGACCGACCTCCTCCAGAGTATGATCAGCACGCTCGTTAATACCGAAGCGCAAACGCAGCACTTTTTCCTCGCGCGGCGTCAGCGTGCTCAATACCCGCTGCGTCTGGTCGGATAAATTCTTATATGTGACCGAATCCAGAGGATTGGCAATCTTTTTATCCTCAATAAAATCACCAAGATGGCTGTCTTCTTCCTCACCAATAGGTGTTTCAAGCGAAATGGGTTCCTTGGCAATTTTCAAAACCTTGCGCACTTTTTCAAGCGGCAACTCCATTTTTTCGGCAATTTCCTCGGGCACGGGCTCGCGCCCATTTTCCTGCACCAGATAACGCGAGGTACGAATAAGTTTGTTAATAGTCTCAATCATGTGTACCGGAATTCTAATCGTTCGGGCCTGATCAGCAATGGCACGCGTAATGGCTTGCCGGATCCACCAGGTTGCATAGGTACTGAATTTGTATCCACGCTGGTACTCGAATTTTTCAACAGCCTTGATCAGGCCGATATTGCCTTCCTGGATCAAGTCTAAAAACTGCAGGCCGCGGTTGGTATATTTTTTGGCAAGGCTCACCACAAGGCGCAGATTGGACCTGACCAGCTCATCCTTGGCAATCTTCGCCCTCTTCTCACCACGCTCAATGCAACCAATTGCCTCCTTGAGACTGGTCACGGGCAGGCCTGATTCTTTCTCCATCTGGCGGATCTGCTTGGTGTAATTGCGAATCTCTTTATCCAGATCCTGCAGATCCTCAACTTTCAGCCCAAATTTACGCTTAATCTTACGCTGCTCATTCTTGTTGTCCTTGCCCTGCCGAATCATGCGCCGAATCTCAGTCGGATCAAGACCAGCCTTACGGCAGCACCGTGTTATACGGCGCTCAAGGCTCACTACCTCTTTCAAGAAAACCCTCAACCGGCCTACTACCCGATTAAGATATCGTTTCTTGATCGGGAGATTTTTTAACGTGTCAAACAGTTCAACCTTGTTTTTTTCAACCTGATTGCGCAAAAACTTTTTGCGCTTTTCACTCAGTTCCTTTTTGGTCGCCAGCCGAATGGTTATCTTTTCATTTTCATAATACAGTCGGCCGATAAGCTCAATCTGCTCCATGAAGCCGGCCACATAGGCCTCCTCATCAATTTCACTCTCTTCATCATCGACATCGGAACTTATATCACGGATGGACAACTCGCCTGCCTCCAGCGCAACACCAAGCTTCAGCGTTTCCTCAACCGTTATCGGTGAATTCAAAACAACATCAAGAACCTCTGCCTCACCCTTTTCAATACGCTTGGCAATACAGACCTCTTCCTCACGGGATAGCAATGAAACCGAGCCCATTTCCTTCAAATACATGCGCACCGGATCGTTCATCCGCCCGTAGAGGTCTTTCTCCTCCGCCTTCGCCGGGGCACTCTCCTTCTTAGCAGCCTTGCCGGGCTCACGTACGCCCTTGGCCGCATCAACGATTTCAATATCCATCTCGCCGAACATGTTCATCAGCTCATCGATCTGTTCAGGAGATGAAGTTTTGGGCGGCAAAACTGCATTGACTTCATCATAGGTAAGAAAACCTTTTTCCTTACCTATATCAATCAACTGCTTGACCTTATCTTCTTTGGGCTTACGTGCCATCTATGTGGCTCCTTTCAAACATGCTCACCGTCTAATGTTGCGTTCAGTATCCGCCGCTTCTCCTGCAACAGATCCTGATACACGCGCTGATGCTCCCGCGCAGCAGATTCCTCCCGGGATGCTTCAGCCTGTTTCATCAATGCGGTAACACGCTCACGTGCCCGCGAATTTTTTTTAAGACGTATGTCACGAATACAGTCCGTGAGAATTTTTTGAACCTGACCTTCAAGTGACTCACCATAGGTCGCCTCGGCCAGCAGTCTCTTCCCGGTTGCATCCGGCACGTCATTCATTAGTGTTTCAAGATCGAACTTGCCGCCGTCCCGGCTGTTTTCAAGAATATACCGACACAAGTGCTGAAGAGCCGGATCGGCAAAATCATCCAGAATCGCCGACTGGCTAATTGTGGCGGCTGTTCCCGGATGCGCGATCATTAACTGCAAAATTAATTTTTCGGCATTTTTATGAAAATCTGAACGTTTTTCCGACTCCTGAACTTCAGGCCCGGGCGTATTGCCTGAGCGACTGCCGCGCATGCGGGAGCTAACCTGCTGTTCCTGCAGACCAAGGCGCTGGGCAAGCCGTTGAACATAGAGCTGCTTCTCAAGCGGATCACTCAACCTGCCCAGTATGGCAAGCGCTGAGTCACAAGCCGCCACTTTCCCGGCAGGATCGGCAAGTGCATGATTTTGTATCGTTTTTTCAATAGCATAGTCAAGCACCAAACCAGCATTGTCCATATAGTCCTTAAATTTTTCCGTACCGTTCTGCTTAACGAAACTGTCCGGATCATCTCCCTCCGGCAACTGTATGAAGCGCGGAGCCAGCTGAGCGTCCAAAAACGGCTCAAGGCTGCGAACCATTGCCTTTTCACCGGCTGCATCAGCATCAAACACCATAATAATGCTGTTCGAATAGCGCCTCAGCAGCCCTATATGCTGTTCGCTCAAGGCTGTTCCCAGGGCGGCAACCACATTTGGGATGCCGGCCTGATGGAGCGTGATGACGTCAAGATAACCTTCGACCACCAATGCCCTGTTTTCCCGCGATATTTCCTGCGACGCCAACGGCAACCCGTAGAGACTGCCGCGCTTGCTGTATATCGGCGATTCGGGCGAATTTAAATATTTCGGCTCGCCCTCATCGATAATGCGACCCCCGAAACCGATAACCTGCCGTGCGTTATTGCGAATCGGGAATATAATTCTGTTTCTAAACCGGTCATAATAACCGCCGGCCTTCCGGGAAGAAAGTAGTCCGATTTCCCCGGCCTTTTCCAGCGAAATCCCCTTGGCACGCAATTGCCCTGCAAGTGTGTCCCAGGCATCCGGCGCAAAACCGATTTCAAAGACTTCAATGGTTTCGGCGCTTATGCCGCGTCCTTCCAGGTACTGCCGCGCCCGTTCGGCGCGAGAATCCTTCTGCAGCAGCTCAACGTAAATCCGGGCCGCTTCGGCATTAATTGCAAAAAACTCTTCACGCTCCTCCAGTCGGGCGGCCTCTTGTGGGCTAAGCTTGCGCTCGGGCAAGGCGATTCCACAACGCTGAGCCAGATGACGGACTGCTTCAAGGAAGCTCATGTTTTCCCGTTTCATCAGAAACGTGAAAACATCGCCGTGCTCACTGCATCCGAAGCAGTAAAAAGACTGCCGGCTTTCATTGACAAAGAACGATGGAGTCTTTTCACTGTGAAACGGACAAAGACCCCGATGATTAATTCCTGTTTTTTTCAGGCTGACATAATCGGAGATAACATCGACTATACTACATGATTCCCGGATAGATCTTATGGCTTCTTCGGGGATGAGATTTGCTCTAGATTCCGGCATTATATCTTCATAAAAAGCGTTAATCCCTTGTCGAATACCGAACAGCTACGCAATGCGGCACAACTACGGAATACCTCGTGTCCGGGGCGCAGCCTGTCAATTTCTACAACTGTGCGGCCGGTCTATCATGTTATACAAGCCTGAACGCTCGAGGCGTAGTGCCTGTTATTGAAACGAACGCCGTGAGAGCATTTTCAACGCCCGCTTGCGGGCTGATTCGGCCTTCTTTTTTCTGCGAAGGCTCGGCTTTTCAAAAAACTGCCGTTTGCGAAATTCGGTTAAAATCCCGGCCTTTTCGCACTGTTTCTTAAAACGCCGCAATGCAAATTCAAACGGTTCTTTCTCACGTACAAGTATGTCCGGCATATCTATCACCTCTTTCCCTGTATAAATTTTTCTCTACAGAAAAAGCGGGTTCCGAACACATCAAACTACAACTGCGAATTGGTCCCACCCCTTTCAAGATTTATGCTCATAATGTGCAATAGAACTATGCAAAACATTACACATATATAAACATTTTATTATAGCCCCAAAACCAACATTGTCAAGATTATTTTTCAATCAGGCAGCAGGCCGGCTGTCTCGCGGGTAACATATGCGCGAATTTCATCGGCGGTGCTAAAAGTGAAGAGTTTGTTAACAATCCGGGTGCACTGGCGATAATCCATTGAACGCAGTATCTTTTTTGACTCCAGAAGGGCGATCGGGGTCATGCTGAGTTCATCGATTCCCAGGCCAAGCAAAATCGGCAAATACAGGGGCTCCCCGGCCATCTCACCACACATTGCTACCGGAATCCCTTGCGCGTGCGCAGCATCAATGATGCTGCGCAGTAGACGCAGTACGGCCGGGTGCAGCGGTTCATACAGGTAGGAAACCTGCTCGTTGACACGATCAATTGCAAGCAGGTATTGTATCAAGTCATTGGTTCCGATAGAAAAAAAGTTTACTTCCCGCGCCAGCAGATCCGCAATGATCCCCGAGGAAGGCACTTCAATCATACTACCGATTTCAATATGCGAATCATATGCTTTACCCTCCCGTGACAATTCAGCCATGACATCGTCTAAAATTTCCTTAACCTGCCACATCTCTTTCACACATGAAATCATCGGAAACATTATTTTCACTTTTCCGAATGCGCTGGCCCGTAAAATTGCCCGAAGCTGCGTCCGAAAAATAGAGATCTCCTTCAAACAGAACCGAATCGCGCGCAGCCCCATTGCCGGATTCATCTCCTCAGCCATATCAAGCTGTGACATAAATTTGTCACCACCGATATCTATCGTACGCACGGTAACCGGTTTGGGTGCGAGTTGCTCGGCAGCCCTTTTGAATATCTGAAAAAGTTCATCTTCGCTCGGCAGCGTCTGCTTGTTAAGATAGAGAAACTCCGTCCGAAACAACCCGATACCGTCAGCACCGTAATGCTGAACGGTATCAAGTTCCTCAACAATTTCAATATTAGCCAGCAGCTTTACCTGAAACCCGTCAACCGACACAGACGGCAGCGTCTTATAGCGCAACAGGCTGCGCTCAAACTCCTCGTACTTCCCCTTCTGCTGGCGATATTTAAGCAAAGTCTGGGCATCAGGATTAACAAGGACAACACCGTTATTGCCGTCGACAATTAAAGAGTCACCACTGTTAATCGTCAGAGAGGCGTCATTGAGCGCCACCACAGCCGGTATTTTCAGAGCCCGCGCCATAATCGCGGTATGCGATGTCTTGCCGCCGCAATCGGTAACAAAGCCAAGTACGGTTTTCACATCAAACCCGGCCGTGTCGGCCGGGGAAAGATCATTGGCCACAATGATGGTATTTTCACCAGCTCTGGTAACCACTTCAACAGTTTTGCCAGCCAGGTTCCTCAGCACCCTCTGTTCAATATAATCAATATCGCTGGTGCGCTCCTGCATATACTCATCGCTGATCTCATCAATATTTTTCTTCAAATCAGCCATAACCAGCCCGACCGCCCAGGCAGCGTCAATCTTTTCATCGCGAATACGACCCACAATGCTGTTCAGCAACACCTTGTCCTGCAGGATCAGCAGGTGCGTGTCAATAATATATTCACCCTCAGGAACCTCCTTTTTGCGAACCTCCTGCTTGGCCCGTTCAAGCTGGCCCTTGGAATCCTCAATGGCCTTATAAAAAAAACTGATTTGCTGTTCAATGTCCTCTTCGCTTACAAGACGAACGTGTGAAAAATCAGGCCGCCCCCGATCAACAAGCATTGCCTTGCCGATAATAATACCCGGTGATGCCCCAATCCCGGTCAGAAGTACATTTTCTTCCATCACTGTTTCCGCCCCCGTCTGTTGAACATATACATTACCGTCAGACACGCGATCACTTTTCCGCACGACAGCCCTCAACGACAATCGTAATTTCACCTTTCAGCTTGCGGCCCTCCACAGCGCGCACCATATCCGCAAGGCCCATCCGTATGACCTCTTCATACATTTTAGTCTGCTCCCGGACCAGAACCGCCCGCCGATCGCCCAGCACCGCCAGCATATCCTGCAAGGTCCTGCTGATGCGATGCGGGGATTCATAAAAAATAAGTGTACGCCCGTCCAGGGCCAAGGCCTCCAGGGCTTTGGTGCGCCGGCCCGTTTTAGGAGGCAAAAAACCCTCAAAAGCAAAACGGTGCACCGGCATCCCGGAAATTGAAAGCGCGGAAACAGCGGCGCAGGCACCCGGCAGGGCCTCAACCGGTATGCCCCGCTCAATCGCACCGGCCACAAGGCGGTAACCCGGATCGGATATGCAGGGTGTGCCCGCATCCGTAACAAGAGCCAACGTCAGCCCCTGTTCAAGCCGGTCAAGCAGGTGCGGGGTTTTATGCTGTTCATTATGTTCAAAATAACTGGTCTGGGGCTTTCTGATGCTGTAGTGACTCAGCAGCCGCCCGGTCGTGCGGGTATCCTCGGCAGCCACAAGATCAACCTCGCCCAGCACCCGCAGGGCCCGCAGGGTAATATCTTCCAGATTGCCGATCGGGGTGGCGATGATATAGAGTTTACCTGCAGCCATGCCGAGTCCGCGATTTTTTCATATGTATGCCCGGAAATCCGCTATGCTTTGGTTCGGCTGACAGCTTAAAGCCTTCACGTAAAAAGGTCAACCATATAAAAACAAACACTGTGCAGAACGACGCGAAATTCCATCAAATCGGCCGCCCCGTTACGGAAATCCACTGCATACCAGATGACTTCCAGACTATAACCTGCGTACGTGCTGAAAAGAAACTGTTGCACCTCGACAGGGTTTAGGCTACATTTTTAAGTTATGTTCGATTCGGATACACCCAAAATTATTTCACGTCTCTACGATATCATCGCTGCGGTTGAGTCCGCGCTTAGAGAACGCTTCACTGTGCAGCCCCATCAGTGCCAAGGCGAGCGTGCCCTGTTTTTCACAAATGCTGACGGACAGCGATTTTTCTACTTCGGCGTCTGGTATGAGCTGTGGTCGCGCAGCAGTTTTCCGCTCTGGTACGGCGTGCACACCGAATGGAACCCCGTGACGGTAGAGATGTTTCTGAAAAACCATCCCACGGCCATTGGATTTGAAGGCTATCAGCTGTGCCAGGCGGAATGTGCGCCGATATTCGATAATGGACCGGTTGACTCAGTTGTTGAGCTCATAACGCATGAACTTGACTGCCTGACACACTCATAAATACAAGCACAACCCCCAAACATAAACAATCCGGATGACGATCAACTCCGGCACCATACGAGGCTTTGCACCCATGTTTGTTGATTTTGCTAATGTTATTATCCGTTCCGGTAACGGCGGAAAGGGATGTGTCTCCTTCCGGCGTGAAAAATACATTCCCAAAGGCGGACCCAACGGCGGTGACGGCGGCAACGGCGGCAACGTCATACTCATCGGTGATGCAGCTCTTAACAGTCTGTCAAAATACCGTTATTCACCGCGCCTGTTTGCCAAAAACGGTAACCCCGGCACCGGGAACAATAGAAGCGGAAAACGCGGAGCTGATATACGGGTGCCTGTTCCCTGCGGCACGATTCTGCGCGATCCGGAAACCGAAGAAATTCTGTACGAAATTATTGAACCCGGCGTGCCCGTGATGTTAGCCAAAGGCGGCAAGGGCGGCCTTGGCAACCAGCATTTTGCCACATCCACCAAACAGGTTCCGCGTTATGCGCAGCCCGGACTGCCGGGTGTTGAATTCCCTGCCGTGCTTGAACTTAAAGTTATGGCTGATGTTGGTCTGGTAGGACTTCCCAATGCCGGCAAATCATCATTTATTCAGGCGGTTTCGCATGCCCGACCAAAAATCGGCAGTTATCCGTTCACAACCCTTAACCCACAAGTCGGCGTGGTGGAAATGTCCGATTACCGCACAATGATGATTGCAGACATTCCCGGTATTATAAAAGGAGCTGCCGGGGGCAAGGGCCTGGGTATTCAGTTTCTCAAACATGTTGAACGCACCCGGGTACTTTTGTTTGTACTGGATATCTCACCCTTTGCCGAACAGCCTGCGGCAGAGGCTCTTGCAATACTGCTCCGTGAAACCGAGGCCTTCGGTCACGGCCTGTCTGAAAAACCGTATCTCATTGCCGCAAATAAGGCGGATATGGATCCGGACGGTACCGGGCTCGACAGCCTGCGCGCAAGCCTTGACACAGATGATGCAGCCCGGGTAATGACGATCTCGGCCCTGCAGCGCACAGGCCTTGAGCCCCTATTGGAAGGCCTGTATTCCCACGTAAACGCAGCCGAATAACCAACTGAGTTTTTTTATTCACATTTCAGGCTGAATCATATATTCTTTTACCAACAGCGCCGGCACACTCTGGCGCGAACCATGATCAACTCTTAAGCAAGGAGCACTCTATTATGACTGCCTACTCACCAGATTTTGAAAAGGCGCTCGCCGTTGGACGTCCGCCAAACATTGTCAAACTATTCCCCAACTCAAAAGCCCTAATCGTCAGCGGCAAGGTCATCGACCGGGCCATGATCGCAAAAGGCAAGGCCATGACCATTGCGGCGAACGGACGCTCAACCGCTATCATTCGCGGAGCCCTGCAAGCGGCTCAGCGTGCCAATGCTGCCATTATTATTGAAATCGCCAAATCAGAAGGCGGCTATTGCGCGGTTAATTTCTGGAACATGGCCGCCAAGGTCGATCAAATTTGCAATGAACTTGGCATCACGATTCCGGTTGCCATTCATGCCGATCATTACGGCATCAAGGGCGAAAAGGATATTCAGGCTGCCAGGACCGAAATACCCAGCATGTTTGAAGCCGGCATCACCTCCATTGCCATTGATGCCTCGCATCTGCCCGACGATCAGAACCTGCTGGCCAATATCGAACTGGCACCGCTTGTTCCCGCATGGGCCGGACTTGAAACCGAAGTGGGCGAAATCAAGGGCAAACAAGGCCTTTCAACCCCGTCCGAAGCGCTCTTCCTGATACAGGGACTGAATGCGCACGGCATCTTCGCCGACTGGATCGCGCTCAACAACGGCACCACCCACGGCATTGAAGCCAGCGATACCGGTATTCAGGTAGAGCTGACCGCCGAGGTTCATAAAACCCTTGAAAAATACAACGTTTCCGGCGCGCAGCACGGCACCTCCGGCAACAGTTCCGACCGCCTGCGAGCCATTGCCGGCAACACCCACACAACCAAGGCCAATGTGGCAACCGCCCTGCAGATGATTTCCTGGGGCCTTGAAGTCAATGATTACGGCAATGCCAGTATGGATGTCGAGAAAAACTTCACCAAGGTCAAGGATGCCGGTGCAAGCGAAGAACTCTGGGCGGATATGCTTGCCTACGCAGCCGATAAGGGCCTGAAGGGTGGCGATTTTAAAAAGCTGAACCTGCCGTTTGAAAATAAAATTACCAGCCAGACCGCACCGGTTCGCGAGCGCATGGCTACCCGAGTGGCAGATTTTGTTTACACCATACTTGTGGACGTTTTTAACGCCGCTGACACGGCCCCGCTTGCAATCGAAACTATCATCAAAGCAGGCTCCCATGACCTGGGATCCAAAATCAAAAGCATTGAAGATGCGGCAGAGTGGACACCTGAAAAAATAAAAGCCCGGGCCGCTACGCTTGACGGGGACAAAGGCCCGGAAGGCGACTTTGACGACTGACCCCAGCCCCCCAACCTGACAATCCAGGAGAGCCCCTGCCATTGCGGGGGCTCTGTTCGTTTATGGCCCACGCGCTCTATCCACAGCCTGCATACAATCACACAACCAGCCCCCCGTGCGTGCAACCGCGCCCCTGCACATGCAGGCAGAGAGCTTTCCAGACGCCCTTTTCCCTTTACATCCAGAGCGTTCTGGAATATGGTTTAAACGATCCACCGAACCAGTAATGACTATTAAAAAACCCGTCTCTTAACAGCGATCACGATATCCCCATGAACACCGATACCGCTGAAACAGGCGCGACCCCGCAGCCTTTTTTCCCGGGCAGCACCTATGCCACCCCGCCCGGACAAGAGACCAGCCTGCATCGCCTGCTGCTCCGATCACGTATCTACTATATAATCGGTTTTATCAAGGTCCTCCTGCGCTACCGCGAAGAAGCCCTGAGCGGCCGTTTCAACACGGCAACCTGGTCACGGGCTGCCATGGATTGCTTCCGCCTGATGGAGGCCTGCGGGGGAATATTCAACATCACGGGCCTTGACAAACCGCGCTCCGTTGACGGACCCGTTGTGTTTATCGCCAATCACATGAGCACCATGGAAACCCTGATCCTGCCGGCCCTGGTTTTCCCTGAGAAAAATGCCATTTTTGTTGTCAAACAGCAATTGCGCGACCTGCCGCTATTCGGCCCCTACGTGCAGTCCAGCATTGCGGTCACCCGCAAAAGCCCCACCGATGATTTTAAACAGGTTATGACTCTGGGCGCTGAGAAAATTGCACAGGGCTTCAGCGTTATTATTTTTCCGCAGGCCACCCGCAGCACGATTTTCAATCCTGAAAAATTCAACACTCTCGGCGTTAAACTTGCTCGAAGGGCCAAGGTACCGGTTATACCGGTCGCATTGAAGACCGATTTTTGGGGTACTGGTGCCCTGGTGAAGGATTTCGGGCCAATTAACAGCGGCCGCACCATTCATGTTGAATACGGCCAGCCCATACGCATATCAGGATCAGGAAAAGAAGAGCATAAACAGGTGGTGGCATTTATTAAAGATCGCCTGCTTGGCTGGGGCGGCCAGTCACTTTGATAGTAGGTTGTAAAAAGAACCTGGTTTCCCAAAAAAGCTGCTTTTAAGCTTGACAACGCACTTTCAAAATATTATAGTTAGCGACTTAATTATGCAACAAAGGAGTACAAAGTGAAAACCTATAGCGCCAAACCAAATGAAGTCCAGCAGGACTGGCTGCTTGTCGACGCCGAGGGGCAAACCTTGGGAAGACTTGCTACCCAGATTGCCCATCGCCTGCGCGGCAAACATAAACCCGTCTTTACCCCGCACGTTGATACCGGTGATTTTATCGTTGTTATTAACGCAGAAAAGGTAAGGCTGACGGGCAAAAAGATTGAAGACAAGAAATATTACCGGCACACCGGCTATCCGGGCGGCATCCGCGAAACTACTGCGGGAAAGATGCTCGCCACCAAGCCGACCGAGATTCTTACCATCGCTGTGCGGGGCATGCTCCCCAAAAACCGCCTGGGTCGTAAAATGCTTACCAAACTGAAAGTATACACAGGCAAAGCGCATCCGCATGAAGCCCAGCAACCACAACCCCTGGAATTGAAAGGCAACTAAGCAGACAATGGAAGGAAAAAAATACTTCGCCACAGGACGCAGAAAAACATCGATAGCCCGCGTCTGGATGGAACCGGGTAATGGTACGATCATCATCAATACCCGCTCAATAGATGACTTTTTCGGCGGCTTGGAATTTAAAAAAGCCGAGGTACGGCAGCCATTAGAACTGTGCGATGTTGCTGAAAAATACAACGTACATGTCAATGTTCATGGCGGCGGCCTAACCGGTCAGGCACAGGCTATCCGGCACGGCATTGCCCGAACCCTTCTTGTCATTGATGAAACTTTGCGCGGCACGCTTAAAGAGGCCTATTTGCTTACCCGCGATTCACGCAAAGTTGAACGAAAAAAATACGGTCTCAAAAAAGCCCGTAAACGTTTCCAGTTTTCAAAACGCTGATCCGATTACGGTTCGAATATCCAACGCAACGCAATGTACGGGAAGGACCATGTCCTTCCCTTTTTTGTGGGGGAGAATAAATATGCGAATAGCCATTGCAGGTGCAACCGGATATACCGGACTCGAGCTGACGCGGATCCTCAGCGCCCATCCGCACGTAACAATCAGCGCCCTGACTTCAGAAACCTATGCCGGTCGGGAATATTCAAGCGTATATCCCGGCTATCGTAAGCGCGCGCTTCCGCGGCTTGAGCCGCTTGTACCCAACGCGATCACTGCCAAGGCTGATATTATTTTCACGGCCCTGCCGCACAAAGAGGCCATGCGCTACATTCCATCTCTGCTTAAGCGCGGCAAGCGCGTTATAGACCTGAGCGCTGACTTCCGGTTCAAAAGCCAAAAGACCTACGAACACTGGTACCAACAGCACAACGCGCCCGCCCTGCTTGCCAAAGCCGCATACGGACTGCCGGAGCTGTATCGCTCCGATATCAAAAAGGCCAAACTCGTGGCTAACCCGGGCTGCTACCCAACCAGCATTATCCTGCCGCTTATTCCCCTGCTGCGACAGGGATTGATCACCACCTCGTCCATCATTGCCGATTCAAAATCAGGTGTGAGCGGCGCTGGCCGGAGTGCGAAAACCGCGTCACTTTTTTGCGAGGTCAGCGAAGATTTCAGGGCCTATGGTGTATTTGAACATCGCCATCAACCTGAGATCGAAGAGCAGCTCTCGGCCGTATCAGGCAGCTCGATAAAAATTGCCTTCACCCCGCACCTGCTTCCCATAAGCCGGGGCATGCTGAGCACCGTGTATGTCCGGCTCAAAAAAAGCGCCCGGCCGCAAGATATTCAAGCACTGCTGGAGAAATTCTACAAAAAAGAGCCCTTCGTCCGCATCCTGCCCCAGGGAACCTTACCAAATACCGCTGCAGTGCGCGGCACGAATTTTTGCGACATCGGATTCAGGATGCAGGAGAAACAGCTGGTGCTAATTTCCTGTATTGACAATCTTGTCAAAGGTGCCTCGGGTCAGGCCGTGCAGAACATGAACATAATGCTCGGCTGCCCTGAAACAACCGCGCTGGACATGGCGCCTCTGTACCCGTAACGCACGAGCTTACCCGGATCCGGCTGCATCGGCGCACGTGGTTTCATTTCCATACACTACCAGAGGAGGCTGCCTCATGGAATGCAAGGCCGCTGAAAACAAGGTACACTGCACCTGCACATACAACTGCGAAAAAAAAGGCATCTGCTGCGCATGCGTTACCTATCATCGCTCCCGCAATGAAATACCCGGCTGTTTCTTTTCGCCCAAAGCAGAACGTAGCTATGACCGTTCACGCGAAGCTTTTATCAAAGACTGCACTCCATAGAAGATTTCCCGCTAGGCTAGAAATAATTGCATCAACGGGTAAAAACTGGTATATTTATTACTAGTATACAAAGCAATAATAATCTCGCATATTTCAATAATGGAGTCCGCAGCTTTAGCGAAATATTGAACAAGGAATCTTTACAGGCTGTTTAAAAAAGATCCGGCGCAAGAAAGCATGAGGAATGAGGCGTACTTTTCGTACGCTGCCATGTTAGAGAGCGCACCGCAGCAAGTGGGTGATTTTCAACAGCCTGCTAGCAGCAGACGGATGGCCTGAAAAATACTAACACACTACCGATTGGAGGAATCATGAGCGACGTTTTACAAGAAATGCTGGACAAGGCGCGGAAAGCGCAGGCAATTGTCGAACACTGGCCCCAGGACAAGGTTGATGAGATGGTGAAAGCGGCTGCATGGGAAATGATCAAGCCGGAACACGCCAAAGAATGCGCTGAAATGGCCGTAAAAGAAACCAAAATGGGCATATACGAACATAAATATCTCAAACACCGCGTCAAGGTGCTGGGAGCCCTGCGGGATATGGAGGGTGAGAAATCTACCGGCATCGTCGAAGAGGACAAGGCAAAGGGTATCTTCAAGGTTATGAAGCCCATGGGTGTCATCTTTGCACCGTCACCGTGTACAAACCCGACAGCGACACCTGCGGTAAAAAGCATATTTGCCCTAAAATCACGCAATGCAATTATCTTTGCACCCCACATGCTTGCCCGCCGCTGCAGCGGCAAAACGGTCGAGTACGCCCGCGCGGGACTCAAAAAAGTTGGCGCTCCCGAAGACCTGATTCAAATCATGGAGAAACCCTACATTGAAGACATCCAGAAAATGATGTCCATGTGCGACATTGTTGTTTCCACCGGTGGAACCCAGTCGGTTATTGCCGCCTACTCCAGCGGTAAACCCGCTCTCGGCGTTGGCGCCGGCAACTCAGTTATGATCGTTGATGAAACCGCCGATCCAATCGAAGCCACAACCATGATCGTCGCCAGCAAGACTTTTGACAACGCCACGTCCTGCTCGGCTGAGAACAATCTTGTCATACATGAGTCAGTCTACGACAAATGTCTTGCTACGCTTAAGGAAAAGGGCGGCTATCTGTGCAATGCTGAAGAAAAAGCACAACTCAAGGCTGCCATGTGGCCCGACGGCGTACATATCGAAGCAAAAGTTGTCGCCCGCCCGGCAGTGCGTATTGCCAATAAAATAGCCGGCCTGAACGTTCCCGAAGATACAAAATTTATCATGGTACTTGGTGATGATCCGGTCGAAAGCGATAAATTCGCCGATGAAAAACTCTCACCGGTTATGACTGTTTGGAAATACAAGGAGTTCAGTCAGGCCCTTGATTACCTCGATCGCATCCATGACGTGAGAGGACGTGGACACTGTTGCGGTATTCACACTACCAGTGAAGACCGCATCAAGGAACTTGCCGAACATGCTAAGGTCAGCCGCCTGATGGTCAACCAGCCGCAGTGCCTTGCCAACAGCGGCGCTTTCACCAACGGCATGCCCTACACCATGACCCTTGCCTGCGGCACCTGGGGCAACAACAGTTCCGGCGATAACATAACCTGGCGTAACTGGGTTAACTACACCTGGGTATCAAGCCCGATTCCGGAAAATGCACCAAACGAAGATAAGCTTTTCGGCGAGTATTGGAATGCTCACGGTAAATAAACACTATTACTAACGATATCAGCAAGGAGATACATCAATGGACAAACAGGAAATAATTGAAAAAGTATCCGGTTTTCTTCGCAAAGCAACCGCCAAGCCGGATCTTGAAATAAACCCGGAAGCTAAGCTTATTGATATGGGGCTGAATTCCTCCGGCCGCCTCGAGCTGTTTGCCATGATCGAAGACGAATGGGATCTGATGCTCGACGAAGACGATCAGGACGACGTTGCAACATTCAACGACGCTGTTGCCCTCGTTGAAAAAGAAGTAGGCTAAGAAAACAGTTTTGCCCGACAAACATCAAAAGGCCGATCCGCTTGGATCGGCCTTTTGTATCTCAGGGCTCGGGGCAATGTACAAGGGAAAATACTACCTGGGCGTGCAAAGAATATCCTGGCTAGCCAATAATTAGTTACACCCAACCATGCTGGAGGGACGTGCTTCTGCGCGTCCGTTATGTTCATTTTATGTGCACACGGCCATGCGGAAGCATGGCCCTCCAAAAAAAACCATTTCATCAATTCAATGCGGGCATTCCTACAATTCGTGAATCTCTATGTTTATTGGAGGGACGTGCTTCTGCGCGTCCGCATCAGAAAATATCGGATCACACAAAACGATCAAAGATGAACTCAATTAGCACCATTCCAAAAAATTTAACTCGCGCTGCCAAGGCCAATCATATGCTTTTGCATACAATACGCGATGACCGCGATTTCAGGCTCCACTGTGATTACATCCATTACAATCCAGTGAAGCACGTCTATGCATCATCGGCTCAAGAATGGCCACATTCCAGCTTTAGAAATTATGTTGGCCGGGGATTATATGAAACCGACCGGGGAACCCTCCCTATGAGTTTTTCGGAGATAGATGTTAGGGAATAACAATAAGACAAAGATGTGCGGGAACGCCAACCGCTGTAGGGCGGGTGACAACCCGCCGATTATCTGATGTTGAAGAGTAACAATTTTACTGGCGGGTTGGCACCCGCCCTACAGACTTTCTTTGCCCTCATGGCTGATACTCTACACATAACTATTTCTTCCTTCCTTTTCACGGCAATAAAAAAGCCGTGACAAAAGTTTTTCCTCATGCGCACGGCTTTAATCGAAAATTCAAACCAGTTTTTATATCAATTCTCTGGCTCAGGAGGGTCAGCAGGCCAGGGCTTAACATCCACCAACTTCGGCCATACAACCTCTCCAAGCTGTTCTAAAGTTGGAATATAATAATATTCACTCGGCACCCAATGAGCAAGTATGTAGGAACCATAAGTCGAGTCCATCCCACCTGCTGAATGCCCCCGGACTCCTCGATGCTCCACAAGGCTAGTTGCACACTCTTCGTAAAGAATACCGTCTTCTCCCATTGTAGTGTGACAAGCGTTTAATAGCAATTCCATTGAGTAAGGATGCACCTGGGTCGTTTCAAAGTTATACAAGTAGCAGGATTCAGTGGGCCACTTGACTGTTTGATAGCCTGTAACTCGAAGCGACTCACCCCCGGTTTCATTATCAGCCAAAATAATAACCCGCGCATGCCTGCCAGCAGGCTGGTCAACATATTCAACATGCGGCTCCGAGAGGGGTGTACCTTCCGGGGAGAAATATACCGAGGTTGTCATGAGCGTCGGATAGGGGCAAACTTCGAGAAATGTTTTGTGGATATCATCGCCTTCACCCCACCTGGGCGAACAAAACACAGGCTCATCGTCCTGACAATTAATACAGCGGTCGGGGCAAGCCGCCGTCATATTGTCGACAGTTTTAAATCCAGGGCATTCATCTATGGTTGCATCACCCTCCCTACAAACAAAAATCTGGTCCATTGAATTGAAAAGAGTGAAGTGCGTTGGTTCATATAAATCCTTCATCCCCACGGCTATTGCATTTTCTTCTTCACCCAGCTTACCCTCAAACACAACCTGCAGATACAGGTCAGATATGTTGATCGGGATAGGGCTATCGCTAAAGTCAAATTCGAACTCAGAAACATCTTCATCAGTATCTTTATTCATTTCATCTGCGCTTACAGCTTTTTTCTCTGAGATGGAATAAGAATACGTCGCGTTAGCATTATAACCCTCCCACGGAAGTGTATTCCTTAAATAGGGGTCAAAATTTTCCTGTATTTTATATTTTGCAATCGCCCAGAGCGCACCATCGCCCTTAATAGACTCAGGCACATTTTGATATTCACTTACGTTTCTCACCTTTGCCTTTATTTTTGTAAACTGCTGGGACAGGGGTGGAATCTGGTTAGGGCCAAAACCAGCATCAATAATAGCATACAGATAATCATCCGGCGCGCTGATCTCAAGTGCACCCCGGAAAAAATAATTCAGCACCCCGGCGGAATAACCAACCGCCTTGGGAATAAGCAGTTCCGCATAGTCCTAGTGGCACTCTTTATCCAAATGTGTTGTCTTAAGGTACTTGTGACTTCCCGGCATACGAACTAGATAGGCCCGAGTAAACGACCCCGCAACTGACAGTCGATAGCCATCGTTTTTTTTCCTGAAATAAATTTTTGAATCATATGTACCATTTTCTGCCATACCCAGCTCTGGATTGGTCCAGTCTACGGACTCAATATCATCCATGCTCGGATGCGGAAATTCCGTGGATTCTTCAAACATCCGTCCAGTGCTAAGAAAATTAGCAGATGAATATTCTGCAAGACCTATATCGTTATCGAATGCGTTTTCAAAGTTGCCGCCAAGATACTCGTCGGTATCCCAAAAATAAGACAGTTCCGTAGTAGAATCTTCAGTTGACAAATGATTAAAATTCGGAATCTGGACATCTGTGCCGTTGTCCGTCACAAAGTGTCTGTTCTCTTTGCGTGCAAGAAATTTTTCAAGATTGTTGCCTACGCTAAGAAGATGCCCCACCAATGAATCATTTCTCGTATGCGCGGGTACGGACATGTCTTGCACCAGATGCATAACCTGGCCCAGTGAGCGAAAAGTATTTGCCAACTCCCTATCACGATCCGTAGCAGACTCAGCTTCAAAGGCTGATCTGTAATGATAGCGGGCTTCAAACCAGGAATACTCATTCCCCGTACATTTCTCTGCCTCTTTGCAGCCTACCCCGGTTCCCCGCGCCCAGGCAAGCGCCGATTCTCCTTCGAGCTGAAAACATATTTTCCTAAACAGAAGGTGCAGACATACTTCTCCTTGGCTCAACCCCATGTTATAGATCGGGGAGTGAAAATGATTCATAAAGCGCGCGTTTTCAGGGCGAGGCCAATTAGGCCAATCGTCTTCACGCTCCGAGCCTTCCTTGAGAATATCACGTATTGTCATTTGCTTATTCTCATATGGCAACATCTCTTGAACATTTTTTATGAAACCAAGATTATTTTGCAAATATGGGCCAAACCAATTATCTTCTATCAGTTTAACCGCCTCTTCTGTCAATGCCCTGTGCGTGATCTTATCATCCCACGCAAGAGCAGAATTGCTTATAATGACGCAAAACAATACCGCAATGTAAATGCTACCTTTTCTTGGATTGCTCATATTCTCTCCGTTTCTGAGCTTTTTCTTGCATAAGGAAACGATCTTCGTAGCTATAAAAAATATCATCTATTCTAAGCACGTTTGTATCAAGGCCTGTCTCAAAACAATCTCCTAAAAAGTTATAATTGAGGTGACGCGGGTATTTCTTATCTGACTCCCTATACGCAATCTTCTTCCACTCCTGCGCGGCCTTTTCAAACTTCACCAGGCGCACGACCTTTTTAAAACGATGAAAGCCTTTTGGCGGCGGGTCTTTTACCGGTATTATGTCTTTCTTACTGTTCCATAACGCATAGCCAAGCTTGTACACGGTCAGGTGCGGAGTGCCCGTGAATGGAATCAGGCTCCAATACCCACTGATGTATATTTTGCCTTTCTTATTCGAGGTTGTTTCTTTGGCCTTTGTAAGATAATGTGTCCCGCCTTCAAGCGGGTTTCGCAGATAGCTGTACTTCATCCACTGTGCCAGCGCGATTGCGCCCTCGATTGGCTCGCCGGTATCATCGTCGACAATGGTTGCGGTCGCACCGAAAAACGCCGATGCCGTACCGCACGGCAAAAACGCCAACACCAGCGCAACAATGATTATTCGTTGTGCTTTTCGCATGGTTTTTCCTCTTATTTTTAAATTAATTTATGTTCATTCGGCCATGCGGAAGCATGGCCCTCCAAAAACCTAACCTCTCAAAACGTTATCCAAAGATGCAACCCTGATAATACATAATGTTTTTGTGGAGGGACGCGCTTCTGCGCGTCCGTTATGATTATAGCCTCAGGCTACCCCATTGCGCGTATGCGCGGGTACAGCCATGTCTTGCACCAGATGCATAATCTGACCCAAGATGCGAAAAGTATCTGCCAGCTCTCTATCACGATCCGTAGCAGACTCAGCTTCAAAGGCTAATCTGTAATGATAACGGGCTTCAAACCAGGAATACTCATTCCCCGTACATTTCTCTGCCTCTCGGCAACCTTCCCCGGTGCCCCGCGCCCAGCCAAGCGCCGATTCACCTTTCCAAACACACTTATCCGGATTAAATGGCCAACAAAGCTGATTTAAACCTAAATTTGAAATCGGCTCATGAAAATGATTGAAAGAACGCGACAAGGGGCTATCTTCCTCTCTTGAGCCTTCAAGAAGAAGAGCACGTATGGTTATTTGCTTATTTTCATATGGCAGCAAAGCTTCAACATTTTTTTCAAAACCGAGGTTATTTTGCAAATAAGGTTCTATCCAACCGCTCAATTGAAGGTGCTTAATTGCCAAATCTGTCAATGCTGGATGCGTGACAGTATCGTTCCACGCAGAAGCAGAATTACTCACAAGGGCGCTGAGCACTAACGCAATGACAATACTACTTTTTTTTAGTTTTTTCATACCGTCTCCGCATTTGATCACTTTCTTCCATAATGAAAGGCATTTCATAATTTCTAAAAACTTTAACCATTGTAATAACATTCGTATCTATCCCCGATTCAAAACATTTATCTAAAAATGAAGACTGAACTTTACGCGGATATTTCTTTTCAAATTCAGAATAGCCAATCTTCTTCCACTCCTCCGCGGCCTTTTCAAACTTCACCAGGCGCACGACCTTTTTAAAACGATGAAAGCCTTTTGGCGGCGGGTCTTTTACCGGTATTATGTCTTTCTTACTGTTCCAAAGTGCATAACCCGGCTTGTAAACAGTTAAATGCCGTTCACAGGCAAAGGGATTCCAGGTCCAATAGCCTCTAATGTATATTTTGCCTTCCTTTTCGGACACAGTTTCTTTAGCCTTTGCCGCATAGGGGATACCGCCTTCAAACAAGGTTGCTTTGTATTTTACCCACTGAGCAAGGGCTATTGCGCCCTCAATAGGCTCCCCGGTCTCATCGTCGACAATGGTTGCTGTCGCACCGAAAAACGCCGATGCCGTGCCGCAGGGTAGACATGCCAACATCAACGCGATCAAAATTATTCGTTTTGCTTTTCGCATGGTTTTTTCCTCTTATTTTTAAATTGATTTATTTGTATAAGGCCATGCGGAAGCATGGCCCTCCAAAAACCTAACCTCTCAAAACGTTATCCAAAGATGCAACCCCATAATACATAATGTTTTTGTGGCGGGACGCGCTCCGACGCGTCCATTGTGATTATTGTCTCAGGCTACCCGATTGCGCGTATGGGCGGGCACAGCCATGTCTTGCACCAGATGCATAACCTGACCCAAGATGCGAAAAGTATCTGCCAGCTCTCTATCACGATCCGTAGCAGACTCAGCTTCAAAAGCTAATCTGTAATGATAGCGGGCTTCAAACCAGGAATACTCATTCTCTCTGCAACCCTCCTCGGTACCCCGCGCCCACGCAAGGGCTGATTCTCCTTCGAGCAGGAAAAACCACACAATAGGAAGCCAATGTTCTCCCTCATGTAACCCCATATTATAAATCGGGGAGTGAAAATGATTCATAGAACGCCAGGTTTCGGGCTTATATTTATTAAGGGTGGCGTCTTCAAGCTCCGAGCCTTCCTTGAGAAGATCAAGTATGGACATTTGCTTATTCTCATATGGCAACATCTCATTAACATGTTTTTTGAAACCGAGATTGTTTTCCAAATAAGGGGCAAACCAGTTATCTCGTAACAGTTTGACCGCCTCTTCTGTCAACGCCTTGTGCGTAACAGTGGCGTCCCATGCAAGCGCAGAATTGCTTATAATGATGCTAAACAATACTGCAATAAAAATGCTACCTTTTCTTCGAATTTTCATACTCTCTCCGTCTTTGAGCGTTTTCTTGCATAAGGAAACGATCTTCGTAGCTATAAAAAATATCATCTATTCTAAGCACGTTTGTATCAAGGCCTGTCTCAAAACAATTTCCTAAAAAGTTATAATGGAGGTGACGCGGGTATTTCTTATCTGACTCCCTATACGCAATCTTTTTCCACTCCTCTGCCGCCTTTTCAAACTTCACCAGCCGCACAACCTTTGTAAAACGGTTAAATCCTTTCGGCGGCGGGTCTTTTACCGGTATTATGTCTTTCTTGCTGTTCCATAACGCATAGCCAGGCTTGTACACGGTCAGGTGCGGAGTGCCGGTGAAAGGAATCCAGCTCCAATAGCCACTGATGTATATTTTGCCGGCCTTATTCGAGGTTGTTTCTTTGGCCTTTGTAAGATAATGCGACCCGCCTTCAAGCAGATTGCGCATATAGCTGTACTTCATCCACTGCGCCAAAGCTATTGCGCCCTCAATCGGCTCGCCGGTTTCATCGTCAACAATGGTTGCGGTCGCACCGAAAAACGCCGATGCCGTGCCGCACGGTAGGCATGCCAACATCAACGCGATCAAAATTATTCGTTGTGCTCTTTGCATATAAATATTCTCCATTGTTTCCTTTGGAGGGATGCGCTTCTGCACGTCCGCCACATTCATTCTATTTGCATACGGCCATGCAGAAGCATGGCCCTCCAAAAAACTAACCTCTCGAAACGTTATCCAAAGATGCAACCCCATAATACATAATGTTTTTGTGGCGGGACGCGCTCCGACGCGTCCATTGTGATTATTGTCTCAGGCTACCCGATTGCGCGTATGGGCGGGCACAGCCATGTCTTGCACCAGATGCATAACCTGACCCAGGGAGCGAAAAGTATCTGCCAGCTCTCTATCACGATCCGTAGCAGACTCAGCTTCAAAAGCTAATCTGTAATGATAGCGGGCTTCAAACTAGGAATACTCATTCCCCGTACATTTCCCTGCATCTCGGCAACCTTCCCCGGTGCCCCGCGCCCAGCCAAGCGCCGATTCACCTTTCCAAACATACTTATCCGGATTAAATGGCCAACAAAGCTGATTTAAACCTAAATTCGAAATCGGCTCATGAAAATGATTGAAAGAACGTTTTATGGGGCTATCTTCCTCTTTTGAGCCTTCCTTGAGAATATCAAGTATGGACTTTTGTTTACTTTTATATGGCAACGTTTCTTCAAAAGCATCTCTAAAACCAAGGTTATCGCGAAGGTATGTCTCTAGCAAAGGAGCTTCATCTTCATCATTTACTTTTATCCCGGTTGCAATTTTTGTCAAGTCAGGATGCGTAACCTTGTCGTTCCATGCATGCACCATCGTACAATTAACAACAAGTAGCAAAAACACAACAACACTAGTTATTCTTAGATTTTTCATATACTCTCCGGCGCTGTGCCTTTTCTTGCCTAACAAAAGGCATTTCATATTGGTATACAATTTGATCCATGGTAATGACGTTTGTATCCAAACCTGATTCAAAACAATCACCTAAAAATCTATAATTCAGAAGGCGTGGGTATTGCTTATCAGACTCTCTATAGGCAATCTTTTTCCACGCCTCCGCTGCTTTTTCAAACTTCACCAGCCGCACAACTTTCTTAAAACGGTTAAAGCCTTTTGGCGGCGGGTTTTTTACCGGTATTATGTCTTTCTCGCTGTTCCACAAGGCATAGCCCGGCTTGTAAACGGTCAGGTGGCGCTCACAGGCAAAAGGATTCCAGGTCCAATAGCCACTGATGTATATTTTACCTTCCTTGCCTGAGACGGTTTCTTTGGCCTTTGCCGCATAGGGTATACCGCCCTCAAACAAGGTTGCTTTGTATTTTACCCACTGCGCGAGGACAATCGCGCCTTCGATCGGCTCACCGGTTTCATCGTCCACAATGGTTGCGGTCGCACCGAAAAACGCCGATGCCGTGCCGCAGGGTAGACATGCCAACATCAACGCAATCAAAATTATTCGTTTTGCTTTTCGCATGGTTTTTTCCTCTTATTTTTAAATTGATTTATTTGTATAAGGCCATGCAGAAGCATGGCCCTCCAAAAATCCCCCAATACACAACGCCGGAGATTCATTCTCTGTATCTTATTGGCGGGACGCGCTTCCGCGTAAAAAATATCGCATTACACAAGACCACCAACGATGAACTCAATTAGCACCATTCCAAAACATTCAATTCACCCTGCCATGGCCAATCATTTGATTTTGCACACAGATCTGCCCTTACCGGATTTTCAAGGACATAATTCCATTTTTCATCATAACGATCACTACTTCTTAATTGCGTATCCCAAAACGACTTTTGCCATAAGGGCCTCTCTTCCGGGATCGACCACTCACGCGACACAATGGCTTTCCAATACTGCACCCATTGTTCAAGGCCCGATGGATATAAGGCATCCGGAGAGCAAAAAAAATGAATGTGGTCAGGCATAATCATATATCGCCCAACCATCCATGAATTTGCAGCAGCCCAAGCCTTTAACAAAAGCCTGTGTGCGTTTGATCCGCACAATATGTTTTTCCGTTTATCCGTGCAAACAGTAACATACACTATGGCAGGTTTTCTGCCATCATCATGCACGCAATAATGAACCGGAATTTTTCTTTGCGGTAGATCCTTATGCATTGTCTTTTGCACTCCACCGTTTTTGTTCTCTATGCATTCGGCCATGCTTCCGCATGGCCCTCCAAAAAACCAACCTCTCAAAACGTTATTCAAAGATGCAACCCTGATAATGCATAAATGTTTGGAGGGACGCGCTTCTGCGCGTCCGTTGGTTTAAAATCCGATTTATTTGCATGCGGCCATGCGGAAGCATGGCCCTCCAAAAAACCTCACATCAATATAACCGTTATAAATAACCGCAGCCAATCCCGAGGTCTAAGCATCTATCAACCACACAAAACTATCGCTGTTTAAATTCGCGGCAGCTGTATTACTGTTATGGTCGAAAGAAATTTTTAAAAATTCCTTTTATTTTAATGACAACATTGACATTTTTTAGATATAGTTGCTAAGTATTCCCCTTTTGAAATACCACCGGTCACTACACTACAAGGCTCAACGACATCCATTCGGCAGCCAACTATAAAAGGAAAAGCCATGAACTGGATCGGATTTGTCAGGCTGATGCGCTCTATCTACGGAAAAGAGCTTCCTGACCTCCAACGAATTCAGGACCAGGGGCTTCTGGCCGTCAAAATCGCGCAGGTGTTTGCCCTGCGCATTGATTTTCTGAACCGCAAAAAATGCCAACATTTGGCACGCCTGTACCGCCACACGGTTGAGATCCCCACGGAAGACATGCATCGCCTGTTACGGCAGTATACTAATGATGCGTTTGCCAGTAGCTTCGACAGTATCGAGGACAAGGCATTGGCATCGGCATCGGTCGGCCAGGTTCACCGCGCGCAGCTCAAAACCGGCGAAGAGGTCATCATCAAGCTGATCAAGGCAGACTGCAAAAAACAGTTCGTGCGCGACGTGCACTCCATCAAGCGCCTGTTCCAATTGGTGATCATGTTCTATCCAAAGCTGCAAAAGGTTGCCGACCCGGTCGGGATTCTTGAAAACATTGAGGACTACACCCTTACCGAACTCAATTTGCTCAATGAGATCAAGGGTCAGGACGTCTTAAAGGATATCTATCTTGCGAACCGCGACCGCTACGACCTCTCGAAGCTCAAGTTTGCCGAACTGAACCGCGATCTTTCCAATGAAAACGTCCTGGTTGCTGAATACATAGACGGCAAAACGTTTGACGAACTGCTGGAAAAGGGTCAGATGTCCTACGATCAACTGCTGGAACTCTTTCATATTCACGGATTCTACATGTTCGTCAGCGGAACATTTCACGGTGACATCCACCCCGGCAACATTATTCTCAAGAACGATGATATCTATTTTGTCGACACCAGTGCCATCAGCCACTCAGGACCGAAGATCCGCCGCGGACTTTTTGATTTTTTTACGTCCCTGGCCTACTGGGACTACGGCGAATGTGCTGCCGCTCTGAACAAGATGGCCGACACAAGCATCACAGGAAAACAATTCGAAGTCTTCAGGGAAAAGTTTGTTACGCTATATGCTGACTTTTCTGAAAGCACGGTATCGCAGGTTAGCCTGACGCAGAAGATGATGGAAACCATCAAACTCGGCGTACACAGCGGGATGGTCTTTGAACGCGGGATTTTCGCCATCATCAAAAGCCTTATGTACCTTGACGGCATGGTGCTGCGCTGCAATCCAGACGCAATCTTGCTGCGCGACATGCGGCAATTTATCGGTGACACGCGAAAAATTATTGATGAAGCAACGCCTGAGGATACATCTACGACTTACAAAGCATGATATTTCATTGCAGATATTAAGACTTGCCGTAATTGTACAGCGTACAATGGATTCCCGCCTGTCATTCCGGCGAAAGCCGGAATCCAGGAATTTCAAACCCACAAAAAAAACACTGGGCACCGGTTTTCACCGGTGTGACGATCCCTCAAAGTCATGGGAAATGAGGCGTACTTTTTTGTACGCCGGCGTAGAGTACCGCAGCAGACGGTCCCGTCCTCCGCAGTAGACCTGCTACAGAGGATGGACGTTTTTCAAAAGCCTATTGGGCCGGGGCAAAAGTGCTGATAAGCTCCATCAATCCGGCAATATCCCCGTCAGGTATTCTGCCCGACTGTGCATAGCGCACAGTTGCATTGCGATCAATAATAACAACCGTACTAGTATCTGATTCCGCGCCATAGTCGGTGAACATTTTGCCGGACATATCAACATAGAGCTGTAGATTCAAGCTACGCGCGTTTTTCTGCACCCCCCGAACACAAAACCCCTTAATCGGCCAGGGATATGCAAAGCAATCAACAACCGGAACCAGGGCAATATTGCGGCGAAGACGCTCATCTGCCGTAAAGGTTTGCAACAACGCATCCTTAAAGAGCTTGTTGATATCAACGGTGTCGCGTGACTCGCAGGTTATGATGATAATGCTGCCTGCAAGATCTGCCGAACGCAGCACCTTTGAGTCATCATAGCTCACCTCAAATGCAGGTGCCGGCTGACCAGCCTCTATTGCTACGGCCTGCCCCGGCAGCGCCACGCAGCAAAGCAGTGCAACCGCCGCAGTATTTAATATATAGTTCATGATATATCCCAGATAAACACCAGCGGATCTATGCAAAATCCGCCTTCTCAGGCAGGGGGCCGGGTGGTGTGAACGCAACGCCGTGCTTTTTGCAGAGCATGTTCGCGGAAATGCGGGCGGACTCGTAAATAGTCGGCAGACCGCTTCCCGGATGCGTGCCGCCTCCGGCTAAATAGCAGTTGCTGAATTCTTCAAAGCGGTTATGAGGCCTGAAGTACATCATCTGAAAGAGATTATGTCCGATATTGAACGTCGCGCCCTCGTAAACATTGTAGTCCTGTTCCCAATCTTTGGGCGTAATAACCTTTTGTACCTCAATATGATCACGGATATCCTTAAGCTCGGTGCGCTCAGCGACCAGATCAAGAACATGCTCCGCGAAACGTTCCTTTTCCGCTTCCCAGTCAATGCCACTACGGTTATTGGGAACAGGGGTAAGAATGTAGAGAGCCGATTTACCGTCTGGCGCCAGTGTCGAATCAGTCACCGAGGCATTCTGGACATAAAATGAATTATCTTGTGACAGCCGCATGCTTTTAAATATCTCGTCCACATTGGTTTTGTAGTCTTTGGCAAAAACGATATTATGATGCGGAATGTCGTACACCTTATCAACGCCCAGATACATCATAAAAATTGAACAGGAATAATGCATTGATTCAAATTTTTTCTGTGTGTACTTTTTGAGATACCCCGGTTCGCATAAATTATTCATGGCATGCGAAAAATCAGCATTGATAATATAATCATCCGCGCTGCAGAGCTCGCCATTTCCCAGTTCAACTGCCTTGATAGCGCGCCCCTCGGTAATCAAACGCCTGACAGGCGTACTGGTCCGGATTTTTACACCCAACTCTTCGCATACCTTCTGCATGGCAAGCGATATAGCGTTTAAACCGCCGATCACATGGTAGATGCCGTGCCCGTGTTCAATATAGGGCACCATGGTGAAAGCGGCCGGGCAGTCCCATGCCGACATGCCCAGATACTTTGCCTGAAAGGTAAAGGCAAGCTTGAGCTTATCGTTTTTAAAATAGCGCCCCAGCTGACCAAACATAGATTTGCCCAGAGACAGATACGGCAAAGCACGCAACAAGGCCGAACTAAAAAGATCAAGGAATGAAGAATAGGGCTTTTGCAGGCAGGGGAAAAGCATTTCAAAACGTTTTTTTTCAGTTTTCAAAAAACGCTCATAGCCCCCTTCGTTGCCGGGAAACAATTCTGCGATCTGCTGCTGCATGTGCTGTTGATCACTGGTTGGAAAAATGTCAAAATCCGGAAAGCGCAGACGATACATGGGCTCAAGCTTTTTCACCGTCATGTAATCCTCGGCCTTGCGGCCGGCTTCCTCAAACATCTCCTTGAGGGTAAAATTCATCATCAAAAAAGTTGGTCCGGTATCGAAAGTGTAACCATCAAGCCGGATGGGCGCGTTTCTGCCGCCAACTTCTGACTCTTTTTCAAACACGGTCACTTCAAAGCCACGTTTGGCCAAAATCATGGCGGATGTCAGGCCGCCGGGTCCGGCTCCGATGATGATTACTTTTTTGCCTGCCATGCAAACCCCTCTTCCAAAATATGGTATTGGATAGTTACACTTTTGAATGATTCTATCGGGTGGCGTGCTTATTTGTCAAACAAATACTTGCGGACGATAGGGGAAAGGAACTTCCACGGCCATGCAGAAACATGGCCCTCCAAAAACCTAACCACAACTCAAATTGTAACCCTAATATTTATTAACGCTTCTTCTGGAGGGACGCGCTTCTGCGCGTCCGTTGAAAAAGGGTACGGTTGCGGGGGAATAAAATATACCTTGCGGGTTGGCACCCGCCCTAAAAACTTTATTTTCATTGTGTCGGGTTACGCCTTCGGCTAACCCCACCTACGTGGCTAATTGCTCCTTTTCTGTTGCTTGGATTTATTGAATTTCTCAAGAGCCTTTTGATAGTCTTCACGATTTCTTTTCTTGTTTTCAATATCTATTTGCCTCTGTTCCTTTAACTGAAACGGCAATTCATGCTTCCTGAATGATGCCAGCAGCCTGGAGTCAAGCTTTGCCTCATACAAATTTATGCCAAATGTGCAAAGGCTAAGGAAAGCAGCATGAAAAACATGGGGATATTTTGCTCCAGGAAATTTCCCGGCAAGCCTTTCAAAGAATTTATCTTCAAAGCGCCGCATCCTGATAACGCATTGATCAGAATTAAATTCCGATGGGTCTCTATGCTCCCAAAATATGGTCATGTCACTGTCCCACAGCACATAGCCGGGCTTATACACCGTTAAACGTCGCTTACCCACAAACGGCCGCCGCCCCCAGTATTCCGCGATATATATCCGGCCCTCGGCATCTGAATCGGCTTCCTCGGCCCGTGCCGTATACGTGGTGCCACCTTCCCACCAGGCCCGCAACGTAATGCTGTGCTTTGTCCAATTGGCAAGCGCAATAGCACCCTCAATCGGCTCACCGGTTTCATCATCGACAATGATCGCTGTAGGCTCTTTATCACCCCATGCCAATGCCGTAGCGCACGGCAAAAACGCCACGAGCAACAGAGCTATCAAAAGTATTCGTTGCGCTTTTCGCATAGTTTTTTCCTGTTATTTTAAAATCCGATTTATTTACACACGGCCATGCGGAAGCATGGCCCTCCAAAAATCTAACCTCTCGAAACGTTATTCAAAGATGCAACCCTGATAATACATAATGTTTTTTTGGAGGGACGCGCTTCTGCGCGTCCGCCATGTTCATTCTATTTGCATTCGGCCATGCGGAAGCATAGCCCTCCAAAAACCTAACACCATACAACCTTAATTAAAAGACAACCCCAAAGATTCATCCACCATACCTTCTTGGAGGGACGCGCTTCTGCGCGTCCGCCATGTTCATTCTATTTGCATTCGGCCATGCGGAAGCATAGCCCTCCAAAAAAAATTAACCCCATACAAACACATCCAGAAATGTAATCCCAGATATTTGTTAAAGTTTCTTCTGGAGGGATGCGCTTCTGCGCGTCCGTTGAAAAAGGGGGGAATCTGTAAGCATCACTTTACACAGGAGTGTAAAAGGGAACAATCTATCCTGCAACCTTATACTGAAAAAGGCCAGATCAGCGGCGCAAGCGCAACACACACACACCCGATGATCAGATTAAGCGGCACACCAATACGCAGGTAATCGCTGAACCGGTAGCCGCCCGGCCCATAAACCATAAGGTTGGTTTGATAACCTATCGGGGTTGCAAAGCTGGCCGAGGCCGCAACCATAATACACATAACAAAGGGCATGATACTGACGCCGAGTTGCTCGGCTGTTTGCATGGCAATCGGAAAAAACAGCGCGGCAGTGGCGTTATTCGTGATGGCGGCGGTAAACACACTGGTGATCAGATACACCATCGCCAAAGCGACCCAGGGATGCCCTCCGGACAGACTCAAAAAGCCACCCGCCAACGCGTTTGCCGCTCCGGTTTTATCAAGTGCCATGCCGAGCCCCAAAGCGGCGGCAATGGTCAGCAACACCTCCCACTCAATGCTGCGGCGGGCATTCGCATGCGAACAGCAACCCGTTATGAGCATCAAGCCCGCTGCCAGCAAGGCGGCTTTCAACATGCTCAACCATCCCAGGCCAGCAAGTGCGACCATGCCGATCAGGATCGCAAATGCCACCGGGGCCTTCTCAAAACGCCGGGGCGATGAATCGCCAACCTCGCTTACCAGATAGAAATCGCGGCTGTCCTTCTGGCGCGGTATGAAACCGGCATGCGCCTCTACCAGCAGAGCGTCACCCGGGCGCAGCACGATATCTCCGAGCCTGCCCTGTATGCGCTCGCCATTGCGCGCAACCGCAACCACTACAGCGTTGTAGCGATCCCTAAAGTTCCCCTCCCGAATCGATTTTCCAATCAAAGGGCAGGTGTTCGATACAACCGCTTCCACAAGACAGCGCTGATGCCGGGGCGTATCCAGCTTAAAAATCTGATCCGATGCCGGACGCAAGTCCTGATAGCCATACAAGGTTTTAAGCGAGTCGATATTGCCCACAAACACCAGGCGGTCGTTGGCCCGCAGTACCTCATCAGGTGCAACTGCGGTAATGATGCGATTATCGCGTATCACATCCGCAAGAAAAGCGCCCGGCAACTGACGCAACCCGGCAGCTTCAATGCTTTTATTTTCAATTGACCCACCCGGTGTGACCTCCAGCTCTAGGGTGTACTCTTTCGGATCCGACACAATTTCATCGAAGCCCTTCCGGGACGGCAAAAGCCGCGACAGAACAACAATAAAAAATATACCCACCACCGCCAAAGGCAGCCCGATTTTGGTAATTTCAAACATGTTCAGGCCGGCCGTGTTGTAGCGCGTTTGCACCATTCCGTTTACAATCAGGTTGGTGCTGGTACCGATCAGGGTACACATACCTCCGAAGATTGAAGCATAACTGAGCGGGATAAGCAGACGGGAAGGCTGCACACGGATACGGCGGCACCATTCGATGACAACCGGAATAAAAAGGGCCACAACAGGCGTATTATTGAGAAAAGCACTGAGCGTGCACACCGGCAGCATCAGGCGCATTTGGGCCCCGCGATATGATTTCGGGCGCCCCAGTACATGGCGGGATACCCAACTAAGACCGCCTGTATCTTTCAGCCCGGAAACAACCACATAGAGTACTGCAACAGTGACAACCCCCTGTGAGCTGAATCCAGAAAGAGCCTCAAACGGATCAAGAATGCCGGAGACCAGCAACACGCCGAGGCCGCCGAGAAACACATAGTCTGACGGAAGACGGGTACACATAAGGACGATAAAAATGGCAACAACAATGCCCATTGTCACCCAAGCCTGCCATCCAAGCTCAACTAATGAAAGAGTATCCATGGTGCGGTCACATCTCCTGTAAATCTAGACCAAAGCCCTAAAGCGTATATACCCCGATAAAACAGTCTGTTATTACAGCACATATTGTAACGTATTGACACATGCCATGATAGTGTTTTTTGACTGCGGCGGTTTAGCGGGTAAAATATAACACCTGATAGACTCGAAACCGTTTCAACCCTGCGCAAAAACTTCCTACGGCACTATACGGTTTTTTCTGGCAACGGGCCTAACTGATATGCTATCTATACCGCAATGCTCCCGTACCGTGAAAAACCTGATTCAATCGAGTTTGTAGCCGATATTGTTTTACCATTTGATGCAAGAACTGAGATATCAGCAACATGAATTTTTATTGCAAAAGAATTCTTATGACCGTGCCGACCCTGCTGGGCATTAGCATCATTACCTTTGTGCTGCTGCAGGCCCTGCCGGGAGACCCGGTTCAGGGCCTGGCCGGTGACCGGGCCGATCCGGCAGTGCTGGAACGCATCAGACGAGACATGGGCACTGATCGTCCAATTGCTCTGCAATATTTCGGGTACCTGAAACTACTCATGCAGGGTGAACTGGGACGCTCGCATTATACCAACCGCAGCGTTCGCAGCGATATCGCCCAAAAGCTTCCCAATACAATCCTGCTTGCCGCGGCCGCCATGCTATTTTCAACCTGTTTCGGTATCCTGCTGGGCATTTTTATGGCCGTCAAGAGAGGAACAGTCTGGGACCGCCTGGCCCTGATACTGTCAACCGGAGGAATATCACTGCCGGTTTTCTGGCTGGGACTGCTGCTGATATACCTGTTTTCATTTAAGCTGCAACTGTTTCCTCCGGCCGGCATGGGCAGCGGCTTTGGCGGTCTCGTATTTCTTGCGCTGCCGGCGGCCACCCTGGGCCTGAGTTCAGCTGCGGCTCTGGCGCGCATTACGCGCACCAGCATGCTGGAAGTGCTCTCACAGCCCTACATAACAACCGCCCGCGCCAAAGGCCTGAGCAGCCGAGTGGTGGTCTTCAAACATGCTTTTAAAAATACCTTGATCCCGGTTGTCACACTCATCGGCCTTGATTTCGGCAGTTACCTGAACGGATCGATTCTAACAGAGACAATCTTCGGTTGGGATGGAATCGGACGCTACGCGGTTGAAGGCATTTTTCAACGTGACTATCCGGTAATCATGGGCTGCGTGCTCACGGGAGCGCTGCTGTTCGTGCTGGTTAACCTTGCGGTTGATCTGCTCTACGGCATACTCGATCCGCGCATTTCACACTCCCCGGCGGAGTCACAACCATGACATACGCCCGACGTTTCATACGACATAACTCGACCCTGTGCGCATCAGGACTCGTGATCGTGTTGCTTTTCGCGGTGGCTCTGGCCGCTCCCCTGATCGCTCCCTTTGATCCGCTGGCAATCAACCTTGCTATCGTCAAACAGAGCCCCGGCCCCGAACACCTGTTTGGCACCGACACCCTGGGACGCGATATCTTCAGCCGGGTTATTTTCGGTGCGCGAACGTCGCTGCTGATAGGGCTGAGCGCAACCGCGCTGTCCCTGCTGATCGGCCTGCTTGCGGGCATGCTGGGCGGCTATATCGGGGGAAAAACCGACACATGTATCACCATTATTACGGATATTTTCCTGGCGTTTCCCAGCCTGCTGCTGGCTATTGCCATATCCGTGCTGCTGCCGCCGGGTTTACTGTCGGTTACGCTGGCGCTCTGCCTGGTTGGCTGGGCATCATTTGCCCGGCTTTTCAGGGCCATGGTTATTTCACTCAAAGAACGCAGTTTTGTCGAAGCAGCCAGTGCCATGGGATGTTCACACCTGCGCATTATGACCCGACACCTGCTGCCGCACTGTTTGCCGATCGTCATGATCGCGGCCACGATCAAAGTAGGCGGTTTTATTCTGGCTGAATCCGCACTCAGCTTTCTGGGCCTTGGCATTCAACCACCCGAGCCAACCTGGGGCGCGATGATCAGTCTGTACCGCAACTATTTACCCTCAGCTGCCTGGATGATATTTTTTCCGGGCATGGCAATCGCGCTCACTGTGTTTGCTTTCAATATCTTCGGTGACTGCCTGCGAGACAAACTTGACCCCAATCTGCGCGTATAACTACAGTCTGCACATGCTGTTCAGGCACAGAATGCTGCCGGGAGATGCTTACTGATATTTAATGATTAGGGGGCACTGCAAAAAGAACTGAACTAACTACGGAAAGGTACAGGGGAAACGCGTATCACAGAACAAACTACTTATCCTCCAGCCACTGCCGAACTTTTTCCAGCTTCGGATCTTTAAGCCACTCCTCAACCTCAGCCTCTTTAACCTCGATCTGCTCGGCTGCAGTGAGCATATCTACATCTTCCTTATCCTCAAGCCAGTGAACAAGCTCCCCAAGGGCTTCCATTCTCTCAATAAGATCACGATCCTTCATTCGTTGTGCTTTCTCCAGTGAAATAACCCGCATTGCGGTTGTGCTCCTTCATGTTCCACGGCTTGATTATACATTTAATGTATCGGTGCGCCATCCTAAAAATTTAGCCCTATTCTCTCTAAATCTAAAAAAATTTTTTTATATAAATACTTGAAAAAACTTACTAATTTTGCTATTTTGCAAATACTGGCAATTTTTTCACGCGTTAAAACAAAGAGCTGTTGTCCGCAGAAGGGAAAACTTGCCAAACATGATAATTTTTTATGTTATTTAAAATAATTATCATAATATATAATACAAAATATCTCTTAAATAGATTTTAAATTACTTAATTATATAATTTTATATTCAAAGCAACCTCAATCCACACAACTAAAAAGTCCCTTGAATTCGCGTATGACTATTGAAATCAATGTAAGCCAATTTGAAGAGGCACTTTCGTGGCCGAAGGTTTTCGGCAATGCCAACCCGGTTGTATGCGAGATTGGAAGCGGTAAAGGTCGTTTCCTGATCAGTATCGCCAGTGCGAATCCTGAGCTTAGCTATCTGGGCATTGAACGCGCCGCCAAGTATCACAGGCTTATCCGCCAAAGGGTTGAGCGCAGGGGCCTCACAAATGTCCGCCTGCTCAATACTGATGCCTCGCATTTTATACAAACCTATGTCCCCGCCCTATCGGTACATCAGTATTATATTTTGTTTCCGGATCCATGGCCCAAAAAACGCCATCACAAACGACGCCTTGTAACTGATGCATTTCTTGATCAGCTGCTGCCAACACTTGCTCCCGGCGGCAGCATTCATTACAAAACTGATTATCTGGATTATTTTGAACAGATGCTCAGCGTATCTCGTGCGCGCCCTGATCTTGTCGAACTTCAGTGCCGCACGATCCTTTCTGAACAGGTAGACCCTGAGACGGCGGACACAAATTTTGAACGCAAGTATCTGCTCCAGGGCCGCCCAATTTACACCGTAGATTATCAAAAACCTCCTGCGTAATGCCCTCCCACCATCGAACCTGCATCGAATTATCATAAAAAATGATATATATCTTCAACGTGCACATACATCGTGAAACAAATCACCAGTTGTTTTCCGAAACAAATATTGCTATAATTTTTACAAGGGCATGGCGCGTAACACGCCACAAAAAAGCCGTTACGACCCTGCACAAGCATGAGATTGTTTCAATCTCCAGCGTTAAAAAAATCACCTGATAGGAAGTCATTGCTATGATTATCATTACCGGAGCATGCGGATTTATCGGCAGCGCACTGGCCTGTGCCCTCAACAGGCAGGGAGACACTGATCTTGTATTGTGCGACCGCTTCGGGCAGCAGGAAAAATGGAAAAACCTGCTTGGGGTATCCTTCCGCAAATTTATCCATTGCGATCAGCTGTTTGATTTTCTGGGCAGCGCACATAATGCCAACCAGGTGCGCGCGATTATACACCTGGGGGCCTGCTCGGACACGACGCAGACCGATATGGACTACCTGCTCGAAAACAACGTTAATTTTTCAATCAAGCTATGCCAGTGGGCCCTTGATAATGATGTACGCTTTGTATATGCATCCTCAGCCGCCACATACGGCGACGGCAGCCATGGGTTCAGCGACGCCGATGAACTGACGCCGCAGCTCAGACCACTCAACAAATACGGGTTTTCCAAATGGCTCTTCGATATGTGGGTACTGCAAAACAACCATCAAAACCACATCGCCGGCCTGCGCTATTTCAATGTGTTCGGACCCAATGAGTACCATAAAGACGCCATGGCCAGCGTAATTTTTCGAACGTTCCCGCAAGCTCTGAACGAAGGCAGGGTCCGTTTATTCGAGTCACATCGCAACGACATTGCGCACGGTGAACAGGCCCGCGATTTTATCTACATTGATGAAATTATAGACATAACCCGCTATGTGCTGCAAAACCCACAGGCCAACGGTATTTTCAACGCCGGCACCGGCAGGGCGCATACCTTTAACGAACTGGCCCGCGGAATTTTTGACGGACTGGGCAAAAAACCGACCATTGAATATTTCCCCATGCCCGAAGAGCTGCGCGGACGCTATCAGTATTTTACCTGTGCGGACATGAGCCGTTTGCAACAGACCGGGTACACACAGGGCCCTGACCGCTTTCAGGAATTTGTTGCACGCTATGTCAGGGACTACCTTGTACCGGGATGTAACTATTACAGCCAGATCTAATCAGCAACACATTGCAAAACTACATGACGGCTTTGTAAAGCCGTCTTTTTTTAACCTATTACATACGCGTTGATTTGTTTGCGGAGAAACACAGATGAAAATAGCGTTAGCGGAAGCTGAAAAAATATTCGAGCAGGCTGTTGCAGAATCCGGCACAGATGAAATAACCCTGTATGACCGCCTGATCAAATACATCGGCACGAATGAGTCCCCCGAGCTCCAGACGCTGTGCGCCAAAGCGCGCCTCAATAAAGGTATCAGCCTCGCGCAGCAGGGCAAGCTGCAGAACGCCCTGACTGTTTTTGAAGATCTACAACGCTCATGCTCTGAATCAAAACAACTCGCCGTACGGACCCTTGCAGCCACGGCCATGGTTAACCGGGGTTTCGTACTGGCCCTGCAGCAAAACACTCTGCAGGCCCTGGCAGCCTATGATGAAGTTGTTGATCGGTTCAAGGGTGCCAAGGAAATTGAGCTGCAGGAACAGGTTGCAAAAGCACTGGTTAACAAAGCCTGCACGTTCGCGCGCAGCAACCGCACCACCGAAGAATATGTTGTTTTTAATGATATCATGAGCCGTTTTGCAACCGCCCAGGACAGTCGGCTGCAAATACTGGTTGCGAAAGCACAGCATAACCGCGCACTGGCTCTTGATACAATGGGTAACACCGCAGAAGCAGATAAAATCTTCGAAACCATTGCTGAAAAATTCTGGCAATCCGATCACAGCGAGCTCAAAGAACTGGTAATCCACGCGCTTGCGCAAAAAGCAGAGTTGCAAGCCCGTCGGGGTAATCGCAATAAGGCTAATGAAATCTATGACCGTATTTTAGATCACTACGGCGATGACCCGGAACAAAAACTTAAGGAGCACCTTGACCGCGTGCGTTTCAACCGCGGTTTCAGCTATCATTTTTAGTACTGTCTCCCCTCTTCCTGAAAAACTAACACCCGCCCTAATGATATTTGAGAGGCTTGAGCCCAAACGAAACTCGAATAGCATTTGCTTCGGCCAGAATGTCCTTTGCGATCATAAATAATTTACCGCATGTACCGGTTGAAATTCCCAGGGTTCGGGCAGTATCGCTAAGACTTCCGCGCTGCAGATGCAGCAGGTCGAGCATGGCAGCACAAAACAGCGCATACAATTCATTCTTTGGATTCATTCTCTGCACAGCAGGCTTGAAATATGGCACTAGAGCATCCGGTAAATTCCAGCCGTTAGTCAATTGCGCACGCAGGCGCAGAGCAATCATGATTTTCAAACGGCGGCAGGCACGTGCGCGGTTTTCATGCTGCGAGCGGCTTTCCTCGGCAACAACCGCCAGGCCGGTTAGCCTGTGCGTCAAGCGCACGGCGCTGTAGGTACGGTTGCGTTTCTGCCCCCCGGGCCCCGATGCGCTGTAAACATCAAAATCACATTGTTTCAAGAAGGCCAAATCCGTTATTGTCAAAAATGGATATGCACCCTGCTCGGTAATGATAGAGGCACTGGACATGGGCGGTTATCACAATCCGTAAAAAAATATCATTCAGCAAGTACTCTGGAATAATCCGTAATTAAACATACACGCTATCAGCATAGCACCCTTTCGAACAGCCGCACCGACTCCAGATTCTTCCAACCATGTATACTATAACTATTTTCCTTTCTTTCCAAATCCAAAAAGGCAGGGCAACGTGCGGCCTTGCCTTTTCTAAAATTCAACCAGACACTACTGGTACATAATCATATAAAAAAAGCCTGTGACCTTAAAAAAGTCACAGGCTTTTTTATTATTAATACTTATATTAACTTCAGCAAACTAACTACCAACTATTTTTAACATTATGCTATGGGCCTTTCAATATTCAACCTGCTATTCTTCACTTATACTTGCAGTGAAATCATAAGACTGAATTACGGCCTGAGGCATTTTCGGGTACTCCACTTCCGGTACAAAAGTATAACCTAAAAGCTCCGGAACAAGAGTTCGGTATCCCGTCCCCAGATTGCCGAATAATGAATAGTAGCCATCTGAATCTGTGGTATCAGAAGCTAATTCAATATCACCGCCACATGAGGGTTTATATATCCTGACAATAACACCTTCCTGGCTATCCCCGGGTATGCCAGAGATATATCCATAAACAGTATCTGCATCACAAACATCTCCTATATCGTCACTGTCAGCATCCTCCTGACCCGGATTGGAATCATCTGGACAATTGTCTTCTGCATCAACAATTCCGTCAAAATCACTATCAGGAAGAAGCTTCCAGATAAACACCGATCCGGAAGCGCTGTAGTTCTCGTCAGCTGAATACTTGCTAAAGCTGGTGTCATAGACTGTACCCAGAATTTCCAGCTCTCCATCGCCATCCATGTCATAGAACTTAACCTCTGCTGGCATAGAGGCTGGATCTTCATACAGGGCAGCCCGCTTAAACTTTAACGAACAGGCCCCATCGGCTTGCACCGCCTCATAATAATATGTTGATCCGCGCCCGTCACCGGCGACAACCATATCGGCTAGTCCATTGCCGGTAATATCACCCACCGCAGCAAAACCGGGTGAGCCTTGGCTGTAGGGACCTCCGTCACGATCAACCAGAAATGCATCGCCTGAATCAATGGTAACCGGGGCCCAGCTTGAAGTATCTTCAGGGTCAGCGGGAATACTCAGATAATAAACACCTGAAGGCCAGATTCTTTCATTATCTACATACTCCTGATGATTATGGCTTGTAAATATAATCTCATTTACTCCGTCATTGGTTATGTCTGCCGGAAAAGCCATAAAACCTTTGCCCATAGGATTGGAGGATGTATACCAGTTATCAATGACAAAACGTTCCCATTCATAATTAGGAGCAGAAGCCAACACAGCCTGACCCGGATTTTTAAACCACACAAGACTATCACCATACGGATCACTCCCATCAGGGAAACCTTTAACGATCAGGCCGCCGGGGTCAGTGATAAAAAACTGAGGTCCCAGCACGTCAAGCAAACCGTCATCATCAATATCTGCCATGCCCATCAAAAAACCAGCGCCGTCGCCGATATCATAGGGGCCTGAAAAACCTGTCGGATAAGTCTCCAAATCAGTTTCAGCCCTGAACCACTCAAGCCACATATACTGTTGGCCAACCAGTGAAGGAACATTAAACTGGTTCTGCCAAATTTCCATTGAAATCCGGGTGGTGACGAAATCCTCCCTACTGTCACCGTCAAGATCAACAAAATAGGCCTGATGATAGGAGGCACGCCGCTTGGCCCGCTCATATTTGTCATCTTTGCCGGCCACGACGGCCTCTGTAGGATCTTCGGCATAGATCGTTATTTTTTCCCAATTAAGCGGATCAGTAACATCGCCGCCAAGATTCTTCAGCAGGTAAATACCCGCGGGATAACTTGTCCACATCCCCGCCAGGAAATTATCAAACACCATGATATCCACTTCTCCATCCCCGTCCACATCACGAATAAGCATATCATTGGCCCAGGCAAAATCAGCACGGATAACCGACTGTGTCCATGTGCTCAAATCCTCACTGGTGCGCTTAAATACCGCCACAGCACCATCCTGAACAACAAAATTACCCGACTCTCCCGAGACCGACGTGACAACAATTTCCTTTTGGCCATCCCCGTCCAGGTCATCGACTCTCAGGAATGACGCTCCAACAAATCCCGGCAGATTGGGATCAGCTTCAGGCTCGGTAGGATCCACGGGCACAGTCGTTATAATGCCGGTTACCGTAAAACGTTCAAATTTATCCGCAAGCGCCTGGTCCTGCACGGTTGTAACACATGACTGCGCCTGCACAGCCGTTATACTAACGCCAAAAAACAAGATAACCATACACAACATTACAACCAACCCCAGAAACCTATTACTTTTTTTCATTTCAGCACCTCCCTGATCGAACAATAAATAGGATTAAATAACATTAAATTACTTAAATTATACCTGCTAAAAATAAAGAATTACGCTTATAGAGCGCAATAGCTTCTGTCTCTATATAATACAAAACACATGCCAAAATGTTTAAATTTAAAATGAGTCCATTTTTCAATGGTTTACGAGGAAGAGCTGGCGGGGAAGCTAAAAGGCGATACTCAAAGAGTGTATACTTTTGTTTGCACCCACTAATGTCGATGAAGATAACTTATTGAAATTTATTTTGTTTTTCGGGAAGGATGGGTTGTGTAAACAAATGTTTACACTTGGCCCGTTTTTAAGCCATAACGCTTAATTTTTTTGTATAATGATGCCCTTGAAATTTTCAATGCCGCTGCAGCCTTCGTATGATTATTATTGTGCAGTGCAAGCACCTGAATGATAATATCATTTTCAAGCTCAGCGCGGGCATCCCTGAGCGGGTCTTCCGAATCAAGCACTGCGACAATATCACCCGACAATTCAGATGATTGCAATGCATCACCATGCGCTGCAGCATTCAATTCCGCTACGCCTCCACCCATGAGCAATGCCCTCTCCACCATATTCTGCAACTCGCGAACATTACCGGGATAGGAATATTTCAGTAAAAAATCCATATCTTCCCGAGAGAGGCTGGTCGGCTCCGTATCATGCTGTTTGGCATACGCATCCACAAAATACTCAATAAGCAAAGGGATATCATCGCGGCGCTGGCGCAGCGGCGGCAAATGAATGGGGATTATATGTATGCGAAAATACAAATCTTCCCTGAATTTGCCGCTGAGGATCTCCTCCTTAAGATTTTTATTGGTAGCCACGACAATGCGTGCATCCACCCGGGAGGAAGTCGAGCTGCCGACCCGCATGAACTCACCGTGTTCAAGCACGCGCAAAAGCTTGACCTGCATGTCAAGACTCATCTCACCGATTTCATCCAGGAACAGGGTGCCGCCATCAGCTTCTTCAAAAAGCCCCCGGCCGTCCCTCACTGCACCTGTGAAAGCACCCTTAACATGACCGAAAAACTCGCGCTCCATCAACTCTGACGGAATAGCAGCGCAGTTAACCGTGACAAAGGGCCCTTGGCTGCGCCTGCTGTTTTCATAAATTGAACGGGCAACCAGCTCCTTGCCTGTTCCGGTTTCGCCTGAAATCAAAACATGGGCATCGCTGTGCTTGATACTCTCAAGCACCTGATATACGGCACGCATGGCAGGGCTGCTGCCGACAATGCTGCCGTAGGTGTTCGTGCTGTTCAGCCTGCGGGTAAGCTCTACGATTTCACGCTTCTGCTGGTCGGTTTCCTGTTGCAGGCCCTGCAACCGCAACACTGCCTTAACCCGTGCCAGCAATTCCAGGGAGTTAAACGGCTTAGGGATATAATCATCGGCCCCGGCCTCCAGGCCTTCAACCCGCATATCCACATCAGCCTTGGCACTCAGGAAGAGAAATGGAATCGTTCGCCAACGCTCATGTGCTTTAAGCTGCCGCAGCAGCTCATAGCCGTCCATGTGCGGCATCATGATATCGCTGATGATAAGCTCGGGAACATGCTGTTCCAACAAGCGCAAGGCTTCGCGCCCGTTTTCTGCACCAATGTAATCATACTCGGACCGCACGATGCCGGCGATATAGCGCAGAACATCACTATTATCATCCACAATCAGAAGCAACGGCCGGCTGCCGGTGATGCCTCGCAGGGAACCTTGTTCCTCAACGGTCAACTTGGCTGTTTCAACATCGGCATTCAGCGTGAGACCCTGCGCGGGCATCTCTGCTGCATCAGTCGCACCAAGGCCAGCATCCAACTGCTCAAGCGGCAAATACACACAAAACTGTGATCCTGAACCCGGCGTACTTTTGAGCGTTATGATCCCGTGCATTTTCTCAATAAGTTCCCTGGTATGGGCCAAGCCGATACCACTGCCGCCGCGTTCAAAAGCTAAATTTTCACCGGATTGCTTGAAACGCTCAAAAACCGTCTTGAGATGCTCAGGTCGAATACCGATACCGGTATCGCGTATGCACAGACAAACATGGGTATCTGCAGAGACAGGCTGCGCGACGGCAGGGATCACCATGGTCTCATCCCCGGGGATACCGGCGGAGGCACGGCTAAGCCCGACGGTGATCGTGCCTCCTTCAGGCGTAAACCGGAAAGCATTACCGATAAGATTGAAAAGCGCTTTTTCATACGAAGCCGTGTCAATAAAAACTGCGGGCAGGGACGCTTCAGTCTCAACAGCAACGGATACTTTTTTCTTAACCGCAATCACGCTAAAAGCATCAAGCACCGCACTGTTAATGGTGCCCAGATCCTTCCTTTCCCAAAAAAGTTTTGTGCTGCCGGATTCAGCCATGCTGAAATCAAGCAACTGATTAACGAGTTTTAGTAAATGACGCGAGTTACGCAAAGCTACGGAAACCTGCTCCTGCATATCCGACCCTAACAGGCCGAATTCTCCGCGCAGCATACCCTCCAGGGGTCCGATTGCCAGGGTCAGAGGCGTGCGGAACTCATGCGTAATATTGGTAAAAAAACGACTGCGAAACCGATTGGCCTCAAGTGCGGCCTGGCGCGAAGCGCGCAGGGCTTCCTCTGTGCGTTTGCGTTCGGCAAGTTCAGCAGTCAAGCGTCTTCTCAGATCACGCAACCGGCCCAGCGCCGCTCCGATAAGCACCAAGGCGATCATACCAGCAATACCGGCAGCGCCCAACAGCGCCTGCGTCTCCACCCCAATGATTGCGTACATCAGAACATTCAAGGGGAAAACCAGAAACGCGGTCAACACCCCAGGCACAAATCCAAAAAACCAGCTCACGGCCGCAACCAACAACACAGTAGCGGTCGGGCCTCCTGTGCCGTATATATTTTCAAGCAAGATGAAACTGATTACATAAGCGCAAAAGGCAAAGGTAACCAAAACCAAGCGTATCCTAAGCCCATCAAAACGACCCCTCGCTTGCGAACTTTTACGCTCGGACCCCGGCGTAGTAGGGATATTATTTTCCGGAATCTGTTCCATGTCATATCCTGTCAGGCTTACTTTAGTTGCCCGAACTTCTCAATGGACTTAAACAGCTGTAGCGGCGAAGATCACGGCTTTTTAAAAATAGCACATTGCGCGCCTGTCCGCACTGCAGCCTCGAAAGCTGGTATAACTATGCCGATGGAACTACGCTAAGGAAATGAAGCTTCTGCATGCAAATCTCCATATGCCCTAAAATATCTGCAGTATTCTCCCTGTAGAGATCAAGAGCGCTGCCGCCGCTGTTCAAGGCTCCGGAAACAGCTGAGGCTAAACGATATCCGGAATCCATAGCAGTACTGATGCCTTCACCGTTGAGATAAACGAATCCGCCAGCCTCACCGGCTAGAAGAATACGCTCCTGCCCGAGCTGAGGGGGTGCCATGCGAATCACACAGCCTTCATCCCGCTTCTGAGTACCAAAAACAACCTTGAATTCACGATGAAGGAATTCCTTGAAGGCACTCGTGCTTTTTTTAAGGTTGCGGCCTTGAAAACCGCCGACGCACAAAACCAGCGTGTCATCTTTTTGATGCACACAGCATAGAATATCGCCTATTTCGGGCTTAAAGAAAACTGTCCATTGCCCTTCGGGAAGCGTCCCACGATCCTGAAAATAGTTGTACGTCTGATAGACGAGCACGGTCGGGCTTTGCTTGACCCAGTTCGAATCAACAGCCTTTCGCACTGTTGAGTTACACCCATCCGCTCCAATCAAATATTCACAACCAAGTTCGTTTTCTATCCCGTCGTACTGTACCGTAATCTTCACTCCGTCGTTGCCCGACTGCAAAGCCTTCAGGCTACACCCGTCACGGAATTCAGCACCGGATTGTCCTATAAGCCAGTGATCAAAATCAGAACGGCGAATATTGTAATACTCTTCCGAAAAGGTCTCCCCATCCTTTGAAATTTCCCAAACGTATTGACAGGAGCCCTCGGGTGTCCACTCTTGTATGGCGGAGGCATTGATATCTCGATGCGCACAATACACTGAATCAGGCGGCAGACAGCCAAAATATTTTTGTAGCAAAACCTGAGTCTGTCCGAACAAAACCCCGGAGCAGGTCTTGTGCCGGGGAAATTTCTGACCATCAATCACCAGCACATCGATTCCACGGTCCTGTAATACTTTCGCGCACGTCGCGCCCGCCGGGCCTGCGCCGACAATAATCACCTGATGCTTTTCCACGAGTGTTCTCCTTTCTCAACCAAACCGATCCGGCGATACGCCGGCACCATACAAACTATGGCCCAACAAAACGACTCCATATACCGCCTTTCACAATAATATCACACAAACAACTTCGGCATACAACCCGAAAAAACTACCAGCCACGTGTCGGCTCGCACCCGGTAGAGCGACAACAATAAAAATCCGCACAGTTTCAATTTTGTTTGCAAAAATAAAAAGTTATGGCTACTATTTACAAACAGTGAGCCCAAAATTTTTGTGATTTTTTTCACAATAAAACGATCATACTAATTGTGAAATGCTCACCCTAACGATCAACCGTGCGTTGTCAGACTTACACAAGCGCATCACAGGTCCTAAACGATGGATTACACCCTTTCACCCTACGGCAAAGCTTCAAGCAGACCATCTCCGGTCAACAGAATGATGGATGCTTTTGCGGCTGATTTCCGCCCCGGATGCGATATCAACCTTGGGGTCGGCTATGTCAACGAACGCACCATCCCGGCTGAACTCATCCGGGATGCCCTGGGAAAAATCCTGGACGATCCCTCCCGCCACAAAACTCCGTTCAACTATGGTGGACCACGGGGGTCAGCCACTCTTACGCAATCAATCCTTGATTTCATCATACGCAATGCGCGAGGAGGACTGACCCACGAGCACATGCGTGATCGAAAAATCATCATCGGCGCAAGCGGTGTTACCAGCCTGCTTGAAGCCATGGTGCAGGTGCTGCAGCCCGGCATTGTTGTAACGTCCGACCCTATGTATTACATTTACTGCAACTTGCTGGAGCGCATGGGTTTTGACGTCATTGCGATTGCCGAAGACTCTTCCGGCCTACGCACCGATCTGCTGCACGAGAGGCTGAAACAACTCGGTGATCGCTGTAGGGATATCAGTTTTTTCTATATTGTTTCCGTGAACAACCCGACTGCCACGATACTGTCAAACACGCGACGACGCGAGATCGTAGAGATAGCCACAGAACTCTCACGCAGCCAGCAACGCGCTATTCCCTTACTGTTCGACACTGCCTACGAGGATACCATCCATAACCCTGAGTGTGAAAAACCCTGCTCGGCCATGCTATTTGATGAATTGGGAATTGTACTAGAAGTCGGCAGCCTTTCAAAAATTCTCTCACCCGCCCTGCGCATTGGCTACTTGATCGGCAAGCAAAGCCCCTTACTGAACGCGCTCGTGCAGAAAACCGCTGACACCGGTTTCAGCGCACCGCTGTTTAGTCAGGAAATTGCGAGTCATTTGCTTGACCACCATATTGAAGATCAGATCGCTCGCGTCAACCGCGGCTACCACGAAAAAGTGCATACGATCAAAGGCTGGCTTGAGCGCGAACTTGGCCCATGGCTTGAAACCTGTACCGGCGGCAATGCGGCGTTCTATTTTTACCTGACATTCAAAGATATACCCACGGACGAGGATTCACTGTTTTTCAAATACCTGACCCGCACCACCGGTGATCCGACAATCGACGGTCCCGACTCGAACAAACATGCCCGTGTACTGTATATACCTGGCTGCCATTGCGTTCATCCGCGCGGAGCGCTTCAGGAAACCGGCCGACGCCAGCTCAGAATATCGTACGGTTTTGAAGAACTGGAGCGCATTGAGCAGGCCCTCACGTTCATGCGTGAGGCAGCCTGTTTCTGCACTCAAGACGCACGCGCATAACGGCTCAACACCACACCAACGTTCATTTCACGGGCAGCCCTGTTTCTTTTTCCCTTTTCCCCAAAAACAAAGGGACCCTGCAGGGTCCCTTTGTTTACCTCGTACTACTGATTTTTTTTTAAAACTTAATAAGCAGATCGAGTTGCAAAACATCATCGTCGTCGCTGGAACCTGTAAACGGACGGCTGTGGTAATACTTGGCCCCCAAACTGATCTTGTCCATCAAACCGTACGAAGTTTTCACTACGTAGGATTCCGTGTCGGTTTGACCGCTATAGGCATCAGAGTCCGGAAACGTATCAAGCCAGGCATCTCTCTCCAGACGTTGATAGTGGGCAGAGACCTTCCATTGACGCTTCGTTGAAACCTTCTCGTGACCAAACTTAAACCCCGCGATATAGCCGCTGTTTTTACTGCTGGTCGAGGTGTTATGAATATATTCACTATACAATGCGGCAAACGGTATCAGCGCAAGACCGGTTTTGCAACCCAGCTCAGCTGAAACAACAACCGCGTCATAATCCTTTGCATAAGTTGCAGTGGTGGGGTCGTCAGGGTCGGTAGCATCGGGGTTGCGCGTGTTTGAACCGCTTGAATACTCAAAGTGGTTGCCCTTGACATTCGAGAACTGATACACGGTGAGTGCATTTTTAAAATACGCATTATTCCCCAGTTTAACCTTATAACCGGGCTGCAGAACCCACATGACCGGATCATCTGAATCGTCCTTAAATTCACCCAGAATCCAGAACCCGTTGTTCATAAAGAATTCAACTCCGCCCACAGTACGATTCATAGACACAGAAACACCTTCGGGCCTTATATCGCTGTCCCAGAGAAAGGAACCACCGGGCAGCCAAAGCGGATTTTTAAACTTACCGCCGACAAGTGTCAGCCAGTCAAAGGGTTTGTATGCAACATAAGAAAGATCAAGCCGGATACCAGGATTTTCAAATGTATTATTCATATCTTCATTTGCGCTGCGCGGGTTACCATCACCGGTAGCAAACCCGAAACCAACGTCAACTTTTTCGTTAATCTTTGTGACAAAACTAACGCGCAGGCGATAGCGGCCGCGATTACGATTATTATTACCGCCTTCCCGGTCGTTATGCTGGTAACGCAACCGGAAGTCACCCTTGATTTTGGTATTTCTAATGAAGGAGGGAATCGACTCAACAAGCATAAAGGGAGCATCCTCACCAGTCATAAGTGCTTCTTTTGTAGCCGCAATGGTTTCCTGGCGCTCTTTCTCGGCTTCAACGCGGGTCTCCTGCAGAATCTCATCGGCATCCTGCTGGCTTAAAACACCATGCTCAACCAGTTTTCTTACCAGGATGTCCATCTCACCCGCCATGGACTGAGCCTGACACATAAACAGCAGCATCATGGCCATTAGAAGTATTGTCCCTCGTTTCATGCGTTCCTCCTGAAGTGTTAAAGAATAGAAAAAATTTTCGTTTTTTTATTCACTACCTGCGCAGCATATACCTCCTGTCGTAATCACGGAAAGCATCCGTTGCGAAGGCATTCCCTGGGTTGCCTGAATTTTTCTGTTACATGCACAACCCATGTGCTTCATATGTCATTAAATGTACGCCCTGTTTTTTAATATAATGGTAGGCCCCGGTTAATATTTGGTTAAAAAAATATCATCCCGCATAAAACCAACACATTGGGATGATACTGCCACCTACACGTTGTCAAGCCTCGGACATACCGCTACAATCAGGTTGCGGCCATGAATTGTCCGGTGGCGGTTGTATCATAACCACTCATGCCGTTGACCTTTTGCTTGAAGGCCTTAGAGCGAACAACCTGCAGCAGGGCGTCAATGGGCACGGCTGCTACATGCTCCCTTGGTATGATAAGGTCAAAACGTTCTTTGACCAGATACACAAAATCCAGTTCAAGCATTTTTGCAGCGCTCAGAATACCCATAGCCGTGTCCGCTGATCCGCTAAAAACGGCAAGGGCCGCCTCATTGTGGGTGGAAACCTCATCTTCATAGCCGGGAATGCGCTCCGCGTCAATGTCCAACCGCTGCAGTTCAGCATCAAAAAACAGGCGCGTTCCCGAACCGTTCTGGCGGTTGATAATACGCGCGCCGGAACTACTGATATCGGCAACCGAGGCTATACCCTTTGGGTTACCGCACTGCACAATAAGACCCAGATCACGCTGCACGAGATTAATCACAACCACCTCCGTTTCCGGAAGATACGTTGCCAGATAGGGCACATTGTAGCTGCGGGTTTCCGGATCGAACAGGTGCGCGCAGGCAACATGGCAAATACCGCGGGCCAGAGCAATAAGACCACCGGCACTTCCCACATTAGAGACCGAAAGGCTCAAATCAGGGAATGCCCGTGTCAGCTCATGGGACAGCAGCTCCATGCAAAAATCATGACTACCCATAGCCACAATATGATGTGCCGGTTCAGGCCTTTTCTCTTTCAGAGATATATTCTCTTCCGCATTCTTAATGATCCAGGCCTCAATCAGCTGACGCGGAAATGTCCATTTGCCCGTAATGCGGGTTGCGGGTATCTTGTTAGCCTGAATAAGCTTATAGACCTGCTTTTCATTGATATTTAAATATTCAGCCACTTCTTTCGTGTTCAGCATCTCCTTGCTCATAAGAAAACTCCCGATAAAAAGTGATCCAATTCGTATAACCTTCCGGCGACGGATGGAAACCCGCGCCCGCTCTATACGTTTTTCCGAAAAGAGATTCTCAAGCTCTAGTACTACCGTATCTCCTGTGGCATATCCTTACGCATGCGCTATCATGTGCACGGCCGTTGCCTTAAAGGAAACAAGGACCGCACCTCCCACGGCAAGCCCCAGTACCTCCCGCGACTGATGAGTAATATGTGTCGAGAGAAAAAAACCGCAGTCAAGCTGCACCTTAAGAAAATGCCCCATAGAAATAATTCGGGTGATCGTGCCGGTAAAATTATTCCGGGCACTGTCGCTGTCCTTGCCGCCGGGCAGGGCAAGGGTCACATGTTCAGGGCGTATACACAAAATAACCTGACGACCGGTTGCGGCCTCGCCCACGCATTCAATACGTTGATCGCCAACGCCAATCATCACGGTGTCCTGAAGGGCTTCCACAACCTTACCTTTCAGCACTGTGCCCATGCCGACAAAGGAAGCCACGAACTCATCGATAGGAAAATTTATTATCTCTTCAGGCGATCCCGTCTGCACAACCGATCCCTGTCGCATCACGACCATGACGTCAGCAAGCCTGAGTGCCTCAGTCTGATCATGCGACGACATGACAACGCTAATACCGGTATCCCGGAATATCCTTTCGAGATCATCAATAAGAGCTTCGCGTGTAGGCGGATCAAGGCCTGAAAACGGCTCGTCGAGAAACAGTATTTCCGGCTCCGTCGCAAAAGCACGTGCAAGAGCTGCGCGCTGGGCCTCGCCACCCGAAAGCTTACGGGCTGCGCGCCGGGCAAGATGACTGATACGAAAACGCTCAAGATTATGCTCCACCCGGCACCGAATCTCCTGACGGGGCAGGCCCCGCAGTTTGAGGCCTGAGGCAACATTGTCATACACGGTCGTGTCAAACAGCAGAGGCTCCTGAAAAACGGTTGCCGTGCTTCTGCGGTAAGCAAGCATTGAGGGTCGACCGTCTACGGGCAACCCCTTAAACAGCAACTCTCCCTGCGTCCGATCAAGCAGGCCGCACATCGTTAAAAGCAGGGTCGATTTGCCTGAACCATTAGGGCCAACGAGGCACAGGATATGCCCCTGCCGCAGACTGAGCTGCGGCACGTCGAGCACCCGCGCGCCGCCGCGCCGGACATCAATATTTTTTATTTCAAGTATCAACGGATGAGCGTTCATCGTGGCCTGTCATGCTGCTGCACAAGAGTGAGAATATAATTAACGGCAAAGGTCAGAAGAAGCAGAATAATGCCCAAAGCAATAGCAATATCAAAATTACCCCGACCGGTTTCCATGACCGTTGCCGTAGTAAGCACACGGGTGTAGCCCTTGATATTGCCGCCCACCATAATTGAAGCCCCCACTTCCGAAATGACGCCACCGAAACCGGCCATCACCGCAGCGAGCAAGGGCAGACGTGCCTCACGCATGAGCAGCCAAATCATCTGCAGCCGCGTTGCACCGAGTGCCAATATTTGAAGCCTGAGATTGCGGGGCAGGTTCTGAATGGCCGCAATCGTGATACCAGCCACAATGGGCGTGGCAATAACAGCCTGAGCCAGGATAATGGCCCCGGGAGTATAGAGAAGCTTGAGAAACCCCATAGGCCCATTGCGCCAAAGCATTATCGTTACAAACAAGCCCACCACGACCGGAGGCAAACCCATACCCGTATTAATGATGCTCACCAACAACTTTTTACCCCGGAAATCCGCCAGAGCCAAAGAAATGCCGGCTCCCATGCCGATGAACAGGCTCGCCAACGTTGCCACACCTGAAACCTGCAGCGATAAAAGCGTTATGCTCCATGTCTCCGGATCAAACGTGACAAGCAGCACAACAGCCTTCCAAACACCTTGAACAATCAAGTCCATAGAAATGCACCATTATTCATTGTTCCGCCAGCTACCAGAGAAGGAATCTGATATCGCGCTAATTACTTTCCCAGACTCTCCACCATCTTGTCCGCATCGGGCGTAAACAAAGGAGAACCAAATTTTGCCACACCAAAGGAACCGATACGCTTCTGCGTATCTTCTGCAACCATAAAAGCAGCAAAGGCTTTAGAACCGGCTGCATTTACTTTCGGCCATTTATGAGCGTTGACCTCAATAACATGGTAAACATTCAGCAAAATACTGTCGCCCTGACATAAAATTGGAATACCCAGATTTTTGCGTAACGCCAAATAGGTGCCGCGATCAGCAAGGGTATAGGCCTCCTTCTCGGCTGCCACAGCCAGGGTATGTCCCATGCCAAGACCCGTCTGCTGATACCAGCGCGCCCCTTCAGGCTGTAGGCCGGCCAAAGCCCAGATTTTTTTCTCTTTTGAATGCGTACCTGAATTATCACCCCGTGACATAAACAGGGCCTTTTTTTCGGCAATGCTCCTGAAAGCCTCGGATGCTGACTTTGCAGCGTTTATACCCGCAGGGTCATCCTTCGGCCCGACGATAACAAAATCATTATGCATTACCAGCTTCCGCAGGATGCCGTTACCGTCAGCTAAAAACTTTTTCTCAGCATCAGGTGAATGCACCAGCAACACATCAGCCTCACCCTTGGCCCCCATGGCCATGGCCTGCCCCGAACCGACGGCAATGGTCTTCACAAAATAACCTGTTTGTTTTTCAAAGACCGGAAGCAGCGCGTCCAGAAGTCCCGAGTCCTGCGTGCTCGTCGTGGTGGCAAGTATAATACTTTTCGTTTCAGCAGCCGCATTCCCGACAGGCGCTGCCAGCAAAAAACATACACACAAGAATAGGGGGGCGGCAAGTATCCGCGTAAGACATTTTTTCATGATCATCTCCTTTATGCTTACATTTGCGACATTGATTCCTCAGTGCCCGGTTACGGCATGAACCTCATAATAACCCGAACGGTCTGTGACTTCCTGATAGCGGTCATACACCGCTAACAAAAAAACCCCAACAAAAACAAACTAGAAGAGCAACACACTTAAAAGCAGCGCAAAAATACACTAAAAATTCCCAATATTCAAGTGGTTTGGTGCCTATTAGTCATTTGAAGTAACTTTTAGCACTACTTTCCCGTTGTAGAAAAAAGGTTCCGCTACGCTGATTAATATCGCACAGGCTTGGAAAAAGCATTACAAAAAATCTAGCTCCGGCGCTGCAACAATCAGAACGCCGATCCGCAGCCTGCCAGGACGGTTAACCTTTCCTGGCCTAAGTTCAAATTACGTCCGCTTAAACTTTTTGAACAACCAGGCTCTTCTGCTTTTTTTCACATGGCACACTTTTTTCACGTTTGAATTATTGCAAAGCAGACCTATATCTGGTATCAATCTTAGACATAACAAGCACGGCCACAAGCATTAGCTGATGTTTGCCATGATTACCGACTCCTGCTTGCAATTAACAACCGTCATTTAGGTACCTGTTACATACCCAAACATTTCAAAACTATTATCGGGAGCATACAGCAATGCCAATCATTGACAAGATTTTCGGTAAATCACCCTTCAAGCCTCTGGTGGAGCATGCAACCTGTGTTATTGAATGTATCGAGCTGATTACACCGGTGGTCGATGCCTGGTTTAACGAGGACTGGGACGCGATCGAAACCCTGAAAGGCAAGGTCCGCGAAAAGGAACAGGAAGCTGATGAAGCCAAGATAATTATTCGCCAACAACTCACCAAGTCCATGTTTTTGCCGGTGCCGCGCGGCGATCTGCTGCGCATACTGAACCATCAGGACGATATCGCCGATACCGCAGAAGACCTGTGTGTGCTGCTCACCATGCGCAAAACGTGTGTGCCCCAAGAGCTACAGGAACAAACGCGCCAGCTTACCAACAAGGGCCTTGAGGCCTGTCATATGGTGCTGGGTGCCACAGAAGAACTCAACCTGTTGATGGAAACCTCATTTACAGGCCCCGAAGCACAGCGTGTACTGGAAAAAGCTGATCAAACCGGAAAGCTGGAATACGAGGCTGATGTCGTTGCCCAGGCAGCGCTGAAGAAACTTTTTAAAATGGAAGATCGGATGGATCCGATTACCATTGTTTTCTTAATGCGCATCTTTAATGTACTCGGTCGGCTTGCCAATCATGCTGAAAATTGTGGCGACAACCTGCGCCACTTGATCATCTGTCGGGCCTAAGACCGTTATCGCCGGAGGTTTTACCTGTTTTGGATTTTAGTTTCCTTTTATATCTGACAGTAGCCGTCGGTTTTTATTCAGCCTGGAGCATTGGTGCCAACGATGTGGCCAACTCCATGGGTACCGTTGTGGGCTCCGGTGCCCTGTCAGTAAAAAAAGCGATTATACTGGCAGGTATTTTTGAATTCTGCGGAGCGTTTTTGGTCGGATCGCATGTCACGGATACCGTTCGCAAGGGTATCATTGACGTGGGCCTGTTCACCAACAGCCCCGAACAGCTTGCCTTCGGTATGTTTGCGGCACTGCTTGCCACTGCGATGTTTCTGCATGCCGCAACATTTTACGGCATGCCGGTTTCGACCACCCATTCGATTGTAGGTTCCATCTTCGGATTCGGCCTGATTACGACCGGTGCCGGTTCCGTTCACTGGAGCACACTTTTCAGTATTGTAGCAAGCTGGGTCCTTTCACCGCTGTTCGGCGGCATCCTTGCCTTCCTGCTGTTCATCCTCATTCGAAAGCTGGTGCTGTCACGGGACAAGCCCTTTGCGGCTATAATCAAAACCGCGCCTTACCTGACCTTTGCGCTATTTACAACCCTGATGCTAGCAATTTTTTATAAGGGGCTTAAAAACCTCCACCTTGATCTGCCGTTTTTCACCGCGCTGCTGTATGCCTCCTGCATTGGACTGGTAGCCGCCGTCATAACCCGGGCGGCATTGCTGCGATGGAACCGAAAACTTCCGAAGGCAGCCAGCCTTGAGATTGAATATGCCAACACAGAAAAAGTTTTCGGAGTGCTGCAGTTGTTCACCTGCTCGTATATTGCTTTTGCACACGGGGCCAATGATGTAGCTAACGCCATCGGTCCGCTTGCGGCTGTCGTGAGCATTATAAAAAGCGGCTCGGTGCACATGCAGGTGCAGGTGCCACTCTGGATTCTCGGACTGGGCGGGGTCGGTATCGTGATCGGACTTGCTACCTACGGCTACCGGGTTATGGCGACCATCGGCAAAAAGATCACCGAAATCACCCCGTCACGTGGATTTTGCGCTGAATTCAGCGCCGCCACGACCGTGCTGGTGTGCTCCAAGATGGGCATGCCCGTTTCAACCACACATACCATTGTGGGTGCAGTCATCGGTGTCGGATTTGCACGCGGAATTTCCACCCTGGATACAAAAGTTATTACCCGCATATTTTCTTCATGGCTTCTCACCATCCCGATTGCTGCCGCTGTAACGATTGTAATTTACAAAATACTCAACGCAATTTTCATGTAAAGCAACATATCTAATTTTTTTCCAAAACTTATATCGTATTCTTCTTTTATCTAATTAAAGACACTCTGCATTTCAATGATGATTGAAAACCCGACCCTACACCAAAGGAAAACGAAGATGCCCAAAGTTCTCTGGAAACCCGGAACAATGATCTTTCCCGTACCTGCCCTTTTGGTAAGCTGCGGAACACCTGAAGACGGATTTAATATTATTACCATCGCCTGGACAGGCACGGTCTGTTCGGAACCGCCGCTATGCTATATCTCTGTGCGGCCGGAGCGCTATTCACACGGCATTATCAGCAAGCACAAAGAATTCGTCATCAACCTCACCACAGAACGCCTGGCGCGCGCCACGGATTGGTGCGGGGTAAAATCAGGCCGAGATGTTGACAAGTTCAAAGAAATGAAACTTACACCCACAACTGCATCACAGCTTAAAGCACCCCTGATAGAAGAGTCACCCCTGAATATCGAATGCCGCGTTATCGACGTCCGTCCGCTGGGAACGCATGATATGTTTCTTGCAGAAGTTGTGGCTGTTCATGCCGATGAATCGCTGATTAATCCTGCCACGGGAACTTTCAAGCTTTCGCATTCCAAGCCCCTGTGTTTTCTACATGGTCATTATTTCGGCCTTGGACGTATGATCGGCAAATTCGGATTTACCGTACGAAAGAAAAAACGCTGAACGCGTCTGGGCCTTCACATGCCGCAATACATAACTCAAGCGATCATTTTACGAACCACGGACTTTTCAGAATCAGACCGGTTGGTGTCGTTCTACACCAAAGACTCCGGCCGTCTGCACGGCGTTGCCAAAAGCGCCAAACGAAGCCTAAAGCGCTTCGGCAGTTCACTCGAACCGTTTACCCTGAATGAAATTACCTTTTTCGCTCGAGAGCATCAGGACCTGGTACGCCTTGAACGCTGCCGCATCGTACGCGCTTTTCCGGAAATCGCCCAGAATGTACGAAGGGTTGCTCTGGGAACCTACCTGCTGGAACTGATTCTGGGGCTTACCCCGGAGCGCGAAGCCCATCCCGAAGTGTATCGTCTGCTGGTGTACTATATCGACCTTCTGACACAGTCGTCTTTCAGGGAATCAATGATACGCCTTTTTGAGCTACGACTGTTTTCCCTATTGGGCTATGAGCCGCAGTTTATGCACTGTGTTGCCTGCAACACGCCATTTGATATGCAGGCGGCCTACCATTTTTCGATTCAACGCGGCGGCATAATCTGCCCGGGATGCGAACCTCCGCTGCACAACATGCTGCCCCTTTCCAACGGCACCATACGCCTGTTTCAGCAAGCTCGCAGTCTATCTCTGCTCAAACTGAGCCGCTTGTTTTTTTCACGCGAATCCCAAGATGAAAGCCACAAACTGTTCGCGCGCTTCCTGGAGTATCACATGGGGCGCCGACCCCGTTCACTTGACGTCCTTGAACAGCTGTAAGCCAACCGCCCTGTTTCACCCGGCAATACATTGTATGGGCAACCCCCTGTGGGTGCCCGTGCATTTCAGAATTAACGATTTTGACCGGGTACATGGAGGGCCGTGCTCCGGCGCGGCCGTTTTTAAAATATCACCCCCTATCGAGGGGAGATGAGCTTAAAAGAACCATCCCCAATACATAAAAAATGAATTCCCATTACACGCTATGAAATGATGGTGTGCTACTGTTTAACTATATGTTCAAGTCGTAAAACGCAGCGGAAGGCTGCAAATCTTCATTAGTAGCTCAGCAACAAATCAATAGAGTGTTTTATTTATGGGGGATGACAAGATGAAGTCAATGTTTGCACATGTATTTGATGGAATATTTTTAGCCAAAGACAATACGATAAGAATTCCGGACTGCTTTGCAAGACAGATAGGTGCTGAGAAAATAGCAATTTATGATGACCCGTGGGACGTTTTATGTCTCTGTGCCGTACCGCTCGCCAATCTTGGAGACATCGATGAAAAGTTTGAGATATGCTTCGGCCACTTCACACTTCGCAAAAACAACAGATTATATCTTCCTGAAAAAGCACAACAGTATGCCAAAATTGAACAAACAAGCGAACTTCTTGTATGCGGAGGAATAAATTATTTCGAAATATGGTCTGAAAAGAAGTGGGTTGAACATTGCGATGATGGTAGTGAAAGTTCAGAAGATGCTGTTAAAGAACTCCTGAAAAAATTCTCATGCAATAATGAAGAAAAGAGCAAAGGAGACACCTCTGAGTAAAGCCCATTGAACAAGACCGGGGCATCGACAAGGTTACTCGTTCAGTTTCTTTAAAATTTCTACCATGGCAAGGGTGTCCTGCCTGCAGTAAGCAAGCAAATCTTTATAGAGCTGTCCTTTTTCTGATTTTCCTGTATCAGCATCTATCATTTGCAAAAACGCTACGCCCGCTTGCTGACCATCTGCAACATCCATCCCCTCATAGGACATCTCCGGAACCAGGGCAGGAAGAACCTTTTTAATAGAGAATGATCCGTCGAATTTGGGATGGTACACATTATTTCGCACAACAGGCAGCAGATCCCATAGTCTATTCTGAACTCGCTTGATACGTTTGGCGTATTGAGGGAAGTACCCTGCAAGTTCCTCAAGGCGCCCGGACTCAAAACCTTGATGATAAACAACTATGGGTGCTTTTTTATGCTGCTCAAGCACGGCAAAAAGCTCTTTTATGAAAAATAAGCGAGGATCACTGTCATCCTCATGCAAAAACTCGTAATGCTTTATTTTCGACCTGGCACTGGAAAGCAAATGCACCGACCACTGAAATGTCAGCATACTATAGGGCCGCATACCTTTATGTTGCGGCAATGCCGGATTAATGGTTTCAAAATCCATGAAGTAGACGGGTGGAGCCAGCTCTGCGAGCTTGGCAGGGAGTTTGTCTGAAAAAAACGGCTTTTTCTTCTTGAGACATTCGCGCATGCGGCTCTGGATGGACGACAGCTTGAAATCAGTGGGGATTTTTTTTATGGATGAAATTCCCATATCCCCCAGCTCACCAACTTTTTTTTCACTGATTCGGGGCAAATTACCGATCCAGTCCGCGGGCTTTGCAGGGTTGCACAGGTCATAAAATTCACACTCAAAGGGATCCTTGCACTGACTGCCGGGTGCTATCTTGGGAGACTGCTTTTTCCTGAGCACTGCACGCTGCTCAGCTATACGTTTAGGCAGCTCCTTCGCCAAAGACTTTATGTCCGTAGTTACATCAGCTATTGTGAAAAGTTTTTTAAGCTGATATTTCTTGCCGTCATACACATATTTATTATTAAGATGCATGAGGCTTGCCTTTGAAACCTTTAGGCCACTCTGTTCAAGCACATATTTTTGAATAGCCACATCGGGCAGATGATGCTCTTTTACTTTGGTTGTTGATTTGACCTCTATCAGGTGCCACCTGTTGCGCGGAAGACGTTCCAGTATATCAACCCGTACGTGAAGATTGTCGCAGGTGAATGCTGCCTCGAAGATTGCTGGAACCGTTTTGTCGTCAACCAGCAATTTGGTCCTTTCAGTCGCCTCCCGTGAATGCATGTAATCCTCATCTACCAGAACACCACCCTTGAACAGTTCCGTAGCAAGATTCCCCACGTTCGTGCCTTGATCGAAAATAAGCTGAGTCGCTGCAGAAACCTCCGGGGTGTCTTCAGGCTCGTTGACCTTTAAATACAGACGTTTCAGGCACTGAAGTCCCGCAGTAAAGCGTGATTTCGAAAGGCGTGGTTTTGTTTTAGTGTTAGGCATTGAGTTCTCCCTTTATGTTTTTCTATATACCTTAACAGGTAATCGTTTCATAGCACATAGCATGTTTGGATTTATATATTTAAAAAAGCCGTTTTGATACCGTCTGATGAAACGATGCATGGTTATAATTGCATCATTCGCTAAACTTTATATTGGTAGTAAAGTTCATATGTCAGATATTATTTTTTCCATACCCTACCGGCTGCAGACCCCTGAAGATATCCTGCGGGCGAAGCAGTGCAACTTTCTCAATCTTGGTGAGTATTATCCCGCCATGTACGAACTGGCTAAAACTAAAATTCTTGTAAAACCCCCGGCTCTTCAATACGCCAAAGAATCAGCAGAGGCGACCTTTTCTCTTTTTAAACCAGAGAATAAAACAAGAACACGCAACGTCAGCTTCGAAGAGCTTGTATGCAGCTGGCCCAGGGATCATTTCGAAGAGATACGCTGGGCTATCCCCTCAGCCCAACTGGGTGCTGGCCAAATTGACATTGTCTTCAGCATAAACCGCTTACCAGCAGAAGTCCGAAACATACTGCTCCCTTCCGAGTTACAAACGCCCCTGTCGGAAGTAGCCGTGGCAATCGCAATAAAAAAACATATCCGATTTGAGATGCGCGCATATATTGATAAGAAAAGATTTTCAGTCCTTTCATTAAAACAATTTCGCGACCTTTTTGCTGCCTACACATTGTCTCTTTCTGCAAACGAAGATGCTTATCATGCATTGAATATTGCCACTGAAAGCCAGGTTCATGATCAATATTTTCAACATGCTCTTGCGGAACTTCTCTTTGTACGTATTCCTAGCGAACTTCGACATTTAGCCCATATCACGCCTCGGGACATCAAAAAAATGATTTCCTCAAGGATCGAGAAACTCGGACTTACCAATAGACAAAAACTGTTCCTGGCACCTTATCTGAAATCCGGGATGCGTCAAGAAGATGTGGAAGATGCTCTCAAGCGTATTGATACTGTATCAAGCAAGCTGTTGAAGCCCGATGTCTGGCAGAAACTGCACGGATATATTGAGTCCATAAAAATGAAGTTTTCTGGTATCGAGTCATTTTACAACGATATTTTCCTTACAAAGCAGCTTGAACTTGTACGGCGGCTGCACACACCCTTTCGGCCAGCGCGTCGGTTGGTCAATTATCAGAACATAATTAAATATTCTTGCACGACTGAGAAGAACTTACAGTTTTTCCCCTGCAAGGACTATCTAGATCTCTGCAAAAACCGAAAGTCAAAGGACTGCACCGAACCACAAACCCTAGGCAAGAACCAGCTTCTTACACCTTTTTTCTTCAACATAAGGGTCTTTAATGGGGCAAGGTGGATCGGCAATGCTTATATGCTCGACCTTACAAAAAGCCACTGCGGTGTGCTTTTGGTTGATCGCATACAAATTGCTCGAAGTTACAGGGCCGAGTACGTGGATTTTTTTGTCAGTTTTCGGAAGGTGATGGAAGAACTTTTTAGCCAGGTGGACTACAGTACAATTCTCCTGCCCGCCCGCATTTCAAATCATAACTCAATTCAAAAAGTTTTTAATGCCTTCAAAAAAAAGCTCCCCAGAAAAGATATTGCCACCATCTCTTCACCGCATGCATCACATTTTGAAAGCATTGACCACAAACAGCGCTACTATGTCCTTATAAACAAAACAACCAACCTCTAACTTTCATCAAGGATTTACCGTAGCACTGAATCTAAAATCTAAAAAAAAGATGTACTAAAAAAAATATTAGAGCAATTATTTTATAATCTTAGGGAAGCAACTAATACATTTTGCTTCCTGTGATTTCTTATTAGGGTATTTCTTCTTATATTTTCGTGTAGCCAAAGAAAATCCTTTTTCTAGTTTTTCAACAAACTTTTCTTTTGATGGTAGTTTCCATGCTTTATCTTTTGAGAAAAGTTTTATTTTTTCACTTCCGTATGTAACTGCTTGTTTGTCAGGATTTATTTGCCAGTATATTGATAAATCAGATTTCTTAGCATCTGAATATATTTCTAGGACCAGACCAAATTCAAGTGTGCAATAAACACGACTGGAGCTCCCAATATTAATAGTAGAACAAAACCAAATTTCTCCCGCGTCGATTAAATTTACCCCCTCCCCCTTAAGAGAATAGTAGTCATCATCGAAGGTCTTCTCACCTTTTTTAAATTGATTTAGTTTTTCGCCGGCAGAGTAAGGTTGGAACCACATGTTGAGAGAAAGTTTTCGCTCTTTTATTTCCCATCTTTCCATTAAATCTCTTGTGATAATCTCAAGATTAGTAAAAATGACAGTAAATGATCCCGGCCCACCATCGCGAAGTTTATTGATAGAAACACGATTATCTTTTTTTGAGGAAAAAAAGACTTTCTGCGCTAAAAATGAAAGATCCTCCGATATTTTTGCTTCATAAGCCATTCTACTCTCCTTTAAAAAATCACAAAACATTCTAGATAGAGGTTGTTTATGAGTGGTTATGCTCTTTTCAACTGTTTTATGAATATCTGAAATGGTAACGATTTTACCCCTAGCTTTTTTTATTAAATCTACGACCTTGTTTTCTGGCAACCATCTTGTAATTAAGAAAAAATTAATTTTGTGTTTTTTTGCATATTTTAAATATGATTCAAGTTGACCTTTGCGTAGTTTGTCTTCAACCTTTATTTCTATTAGTGCGCAGATAGAGCCATCTTTATCTAATAGTGCCATGTCCGCACTTCTATCTGTTGTGTAATAGTATTCTAGAACAACTTTTGTGTTTTTGTTTGCATCAAAATTAAATAGCTTGTTAAACAATTTTTTATTTTCCTGCAAAATCTCTCTTAAACATATTGCAAGATATCTGCCCCAAGGTGATTGCATGTTTTGATCTGGCATCTTAGATAGTCCAGCAATGACATAATTTTGCATAGTGGTAAAAAAAGACTTGTTGTTATTCATTATTTCACCTGTATATGCTGATATGATAATGTTCTCATTAATTAGAACTCCTGTTCGGTTGTTTGAATATTACAGAAAATCTTCTGTTGCTATAAATTAATCGTCAGATCAAGTCCGAATTATTGGCGTTCATATAGCATCTTAATAAAATCATTCAACATATCTTCTTTTATGATTGTATGTTTGTAGTGCTTGATTTTTTCCTCGGAAAAAAGTCTGGGAACAGATTTGATTAATTGTTTATCATAGCCCCCAAGGTATCTTTTTATTTTTATATCGAGACGATAGTCAGTTTTATGGCTTGTTAACAAAAGAGGTTTCTTGAGTCTAAAACTTTTCTTGCGATTAGCGCATATAATATATTGAGTGTCAGGATCTTGGCGTTTAACATGTTGATTCTCATTAATTTGATTTTGGATTGCCCCCCCTTTCTCTCTACCTTCTTTTATTGTAAATACCTGGCAATTCTCAAACAGCGCAAACAAATAATATCCTGACCGCCCATTTTTATGATTTGGTTGCGATTGATCGTAATCCTGGTAGGCTGCGTAAAAGCCAATATTTTTGACGCCATTTTTGATCATTTCCACCAAAGCAACATCATTTCCTCCTTGAATCTTCCCATTTCCCCCCAAGTGGGTATTCGTGCCATAGGTAAACTGTTCCAAGTCGGGGTCAAGATGTATTTTAATTTTTTCTGGTACAAAATACTTTCCGGCATACTTGATTTTGTTTCTATAACAATCTTCTAAGATAAACTTCTCATAGTATTCAGAATACGTAAAAAGATTTTTTTTCGTGTCAGATTTTTTTTTGCGGCTTTCGGGAATGCAGACAAAATAAAATTTATCTTTTTTTATAACTGACCAGTGACCCCCATATTGACTGTCGATGCCCACTCGTTTTAAAATCAGCATATAGCTCCTTTCTGAGAATCAAATGTCTATTGTGAGGAACCTAACAGCATTTTTTATTTGAATTAGATACACCCTTTGCGCTTTTGGCCTTGCGGCTACCTTGCATTGAAGCCTTATAATCTCTGGACAAATTGCTTAATACTAAATTGTTAAATTTCTCCGCATCGGGGCCTTCTAATGACACATGCCCTCTTCCAAAAGGGGCACTAACAACAAATTTATTAATCTTTTCATATGTTGTGTGGGTTCGTTTTTTAATTATTTTTTTAGTATTTACAGGTATAAGTGATAAGTACAAACTCGAAATTGCCATCCTTAAAAACAGGTCCCAAACACCCCCCGCACCCCTTATCAATGCCAACACGCAATAAAACAATATTCATCTGCAGCCACCTTTTTTATTCTGACATTTATTCTTGTTTTCTTCTGGGACGCAAGGCTTGCCCTTCACATTAGCCTTCTTGTACTTCCCTTGAACCCAGCCCAAAAAAGCCTGTATTGAATGATCATCCTCAATGTCACTAAATTTCTTATATTTAGGACCACTTTTTATTAAATATTCAAATCTCTTTGGGATCTTAAATGCGGATTTGCCGAAATAGTAAAATTTTTTGTTCGATATGAGTGCCTGTCTATAAACCTTTTTATAATCCTTTGAGATTTTTTTTAACTTCTCTGCATCAGAGCGCTGGCTGTACTGAGGGTCAGCGCAATATTCCTTAAGGTCCATTTTCTTAGTCACCTTCATTGCATAAAGCAATGTTCCGATGCCAGAACTTTTTTTCTTATTAGCCCCACCTGTGCCGATTACCCAATCGCCCTCCTCTGCTAGCTCAACGATGTTGCGGGGTTTCCCTGTTTTGCTAAATTTGCATCCTGCCAATGTGCAATATTTGCCCGTTGGATTTGGTGCAAAGCCTGTATCATGATGAACAACATACGAAAAAAGTTTTGCCATTGGTTTCTCCTAGAAAAATGTTTTTTTACTGATACGTTTGACAGATTGAATTTATTTTAATTTTAATTTCTTCCACCAACCATTTAGGCTTTATTATCCTTGCATTTTCTCTAAGCGAGAGAATCAAGGAAATAACCTCCGACTCTGATGAACCGGTAAAGGTGATATCAGTAGAGTCATCCTTGTTCTCCTTTATCTTCTGATCAACGCTCCATGTTCTTTCACGCATAAACTGTCTGGCCCAACCTGTGAGCCGCACAGTTACCGAGAACTGCTCATCCTTCATGAGGCCATAGCTTTTATTGAAGACCTTTTCAAAACTGAAATTTTTAGGATACTCGAAAGCAATATCGGTTTTTTCAATTTCCCTGATGCGATGTACAGCAAGCAGTGGGTTATACTTGGGGGTTTTGTACGCCTTGCCGGGAGTTTTTGCTTTTTGAGCAAGCAAGTACAAAGTGTTGTTATGAGAAAAAATTCGAAGGGGCTTTATGTAGTATGTCTTAGGCGCCGCGTCCAGCATAGCCTGATAGGTAATACAGCAGACTTTCAACTCCTGCCTGGCCTGAATGATGGTTATGATGGCATGTTGGTGGTCCGTGTAATCGACAGTGCCGTGCTGAAAGCTTGAAAACAAATCTGTAAATGTATCCACGCCCTCCGGCAACAACTGCTTGCTCTTCAAAATACCTGACTGGACGATAGCATTTAAATCCGAGCCCACAAGATGCTCTGTAAATGCCTTGCACATCTGGAGCAAATTTACCTCGTCGGCAGTGAGGCATTGAGCAGGTTGCGGCCTACGCGTTTTCTTCATGGAAATAAAACGTTCGCGCCCGCTGATAGTGTCCTCGATTTGCGCGCCATAGACCTGCTGTATGTCCCTGACCAGCCTTATAATAGTTGGTTTGGAACATTCCAGCATTTTCACAAGTTGATTCAGGGAATACTTATCATTTGAAAACAAAAGCTGTGCAAACAGCCGAATTAGCTTTTCCCCGTAGGTCTTATCATTTTGCTTTCTGGGCATACTTTCCCCTCCCGTGGCGTGCGTCGTTTCATAGCATGGAACAATAATAACTTTGATCATTCCCCTAGTCAAGCAGACAAATCGAAAAGATCAAACCATTATCGCGAGATGAAATGATGCAATGATACCCTTTATCCATATCAGTTGAATCACACTATTTGCATATAACAAAGGGGGATATCATGGCAACAATTAATGATTTTAAAAAAGATGAGAAAGAGTTTCTGGAGCAAATAAGTGCGAATACCGGCAAGCTTTCTAAATCTGATGACAATGAGTGCTTTGTCAAATCAAAATGCGCCATCTATCTATCAAGAATCCTTGGCGAATGGGTAACTCTGAATGACGATTCCATGGAACTGCTGGCTTGGATTATCGGAGATGATGTTCTCGGCATTTTGAAATATCTAAAAAGCGTTGCGCCTGTAAAAATCGCAAAAAAGATTGATGCCTATTGTTTGGATGATTGTGATTCCGATTACGCAACGATTATCATCCATTTCCTTCAAATCTGCTCAAAAAACGTTTACAAAAAAATACTTATTTACTGCCTGAAGCTTTTAAGGAAGAAAGCACAAGCATTTAATAATGGAGACGCCGCCGCAATAGCCAGGAACATGCATGCCTTCAAGGAGACATTTCATGCAACTGATAGTGAGGCGGAGTTGTGTCTGTTAATTTTTATTGTAAATACCTTTAAAGACCCCAGATCGTACTTTGACAATGAGCTGGATATTCTTGATTTTCAGGGGCGCAAATACCTGAGCGGCGTTCTTGATCTCAACCCCCGGGAGCTTGATGATGCCCTGAGCGGTAACCTGCGCAAATCCGGGATTATTGACTACTCTGGTGACAGCATCTCTTTTGACGATGAATACATTAAGTTTTTTTACAACAACTCGCCCGATTTCGTCGTTAAGGAATTTTACAGCCCGGTAGCCGAAGAGACCGTCCCCCTTGATTACCATATTCTAGATGCTCGCCACACGGCCCATATTTTAAACCTTTTAAAGGATAAGCCTCAAAAATCAATGCATATTCTCCTATACGGCCCCCCCGGTGTCGGCAAAACCAGTTTTGCCCGCGGTATTGCCCGTGAAATTGAACTACCCTCATATGAAATACGGCGGCCTGATGAACGCAATGATGTCAGCAGACGGCGGGCAGCCCTCATTGCCTGCGAAAATCTAACTACAAAGGGGGAGCAGGGTTCGCTTATCATCGTTGACGAAGCGGACAGCCTTTTAAATACGGAATGCAGCGGATTCTTTTCGTTTTTCGGCAAAGGCTCATGGGGGGGGCGCGATAAGGCATGGCTTAATTATTATCTGGAACAGCCCGGCGTGAGGGCTATCTGGATCGTTAATAATATAAGCGAAATGGATGAATCGGTTATGCGACGTTTCGCCTTCAGTGCGCATTTCCCGCATTTTAGCCGGCAACAGCGCGTTCAGCTCTGGAATACAATATTGCAGCGACGGGAATGCAAGAATCTTTTAACGCCGGAGCATATTGAAACGCTTGCAATGCGGCACAGCGTGAGCGCCGGAGCCATTGACCTTGCAGTTGAAAAGGCCAGGCAGGTATCAGCTGACAAAAGCGAATTGTTTCACAGCTCCGTATGTCTGGCGCTTGAGGCCCACAAGACCCTTTTGAATGGCGGCATCAAAAAGATTGATAAGGACGGGATAGAGAAAAACTATAGTCTGGACGGCTTAAATATTGCCGGAGACATAGATGCTCTCATGGCTCAACTAACAGCGTATGACCGCTATTTAAAAGAACTGCAAAACGAGACACGCGTGAGTATGAATATTCTTTTCTACGGCCCTCCGGGCACGGGCAAGAGTGAGCTTGGCCGCTATATTGCGGAGCGGCTTGGCCGCGAGCTTATTGTAAAACGGGCAAGCGATCTTTTAGGTTGTTATCTTGGAGAGTCCGAACAAAAAATTGCAGCTGCGTTTGCGGCAGCTGAGAGCAGGGGTGCGGTTTTGATAGTGGATGAAGCAGATTCGTTCATCTTCACCCGGGACATTGCTCAGCGCTCATGGGAAACAAGCATGGTAAATGAATTTCTTACGCAAATGGAGCGATTCAGAGGGCTGCTCATTTGCACGACAAACCGGTTCACCGGGCTTGATGAGGCCTCTATCAGGCGGTTCAACCAGAAGATCGGATTTGACTTTCTGACCGTGAAGGGCATGGAGCTATTCTACGAAAAGTTTCTTGTGCCGCTTACAGGTAGCCCGCTTGATGAAGCAGGCCGCGAAAGGCTGCGAAACATTCGCGATCTAGCGCCCGGCGATTTCAAGGTGGTAAGAGACCGCTATTGCCTGTTCACATCCAATGAAGTCACGCATGCCATGCTTATTGACGCGCTTGAAAATGAAGCATGCATTAAAAATATGAGCAAGAACAAGAAAACCCTTGGTTTTACAGCGTAAAGAACAGAGGTAAACGCATGATACTTCGAAGGCATTTCATTAAAAACGCACCCGTGTTTCTGGCCTCTGTCTCGTCATCGCCCCTTACAGCAGGGACGGCAATCATTGCCCCCGACTCAGCAGCTGCCGAGCAGCAGCGGCGCACGCGCATCGTGGAGGCACTCGCGCACTACTGCGCGGCAAACGGCATCGACGGGCCGGATGAGGACTGCGTGGATGCATTCATGCGCGCCTGCAGCGCGATCAGGCCGGCAAATCATCTTGAATACACGATTGCCCTTGCCTGCTCAGATTCAAAGAACGGGCAGGAGCTCTGCGATGAATACAGCCGCAGGAAAAACGGGTGGCAGCCGTCAGAGCTGTTTTCGCATGATGTTTTGACCGGACCGAATGCGCTTGCACCCGATACGTTCGGGCTGATTTTTTTCAAGGAACAGCTGGAGCGGTTTCTCGGCGGTCTGGTTGCGGAAGAAGGGGAGCTACGGCTTGATGCCGGCATGGCGATGAGAAAACGCATGGGCGCGCAAAGCCTCGCGTTTGTTGATTTTTACGAATGCCTGCATCCACGTTTTGAAGCGCGCCTGAGCGCTCAGCAGGCCTATGATCTGTATAATTATCTGTCTGAGTATTTCTGGTGCCACAGCTATATGATCTGTTCGGCAATCGTAACACGCGCGGGGCTGTAAATAATTCATAAACGGGAGGGAACATGCAAAGAATGACCGACAAACTAGTGCTGCTTTACAACCTGTCGCCTGAGGATCTGCTGCCCTTGACAGAGCGGATTCTGCAGGAGCGGGGCATGCCATTTATCAGCGTGAAAAGTGCCTGTGAGCTTTTCACCATTCCGGCGCACCTTGCTATTGTTGACCCCGACTGTTTTCAGAGAAAGTTCTGGAGCGTCGAGTGGTTTGAACTTGGGCCGTGTTTCGAGAGAATGAACACGTTCTCCCCATCTCCACAATGGTTTATGTTTACGCAGCCGCTTACGATCCCGGTGCCCGATGTGATACAAAAACGCATTATCAAACAGCCGGAATGCATTACCACGGACTTTTTGCAGCGGATACTGGATCGGACAGGATCACAGTAGTGCAGTGTTTGGGCTCGGAGCAGGCAGCGATAAGCCGCCTGTTTTTTTCCGCGAATCCCAGGATGAAAGCCACAGGCTGTTCACTCGCTTCCTGGAGTATCACATGGGGCGCCGACCCCGTTCGCTTGATGTTCTTAAACAGCTCTAATTCAATTCCCGCCCCGTATGCACAAACAGAAGCCGACGTCTCTGGCTTTGCCACGCTTGCCGCATGAATCATGTGGCAAAACATGTTTATTTATGGT
>Ga0222635_1000021_pt1 | contig 86501 bp, 105 predicted proteins | sample AntAcemetagen139_FD_179809 | JGI IMG/M metagenome (GOLD analysis project Ga0222635, IMG submission 179809) | Saline water microbial communities from Ace Lake, Antarctica - #139 | ecosystem: Environmental > Aquatic > Non-marine Saline and Alkaline > Saline | place: Antarctica: Ace Lake...
CTATATTCTAGTTTTTTACTCTCAAAACCCTTTATACCCAAGATAATTTGGTTTTTCTCCACAATCTCCAACTGAAATACAAACTTCGTTTTGTCTTTCTTCCCACGAAGCATCAAGACATTCACAATTCTCAACACACTCTTTGTCCCCGCCCAACTTCTTTTCATATTTTATAACACAAGTTCTACTTGCAATAGAACATATTGATTCAGCATCTCCTCCTGTTTCCCAAAAATTAAAACCAGGAGCATTTGACGGAACGCATTTTCCTTCTTTCCATTCGCAATCTCTTCTGTCAATATTCTCGCAATCTTTTTCCTCTTCTTGCGCACTGCAATCCTGCCACATATTTACTCTGCACGCAGCTGTTTTAAATCCATCAATATCCGACTGAATACAAGTTTCCTGCCGAAAATCTGCACAAGGTTCAACACTGACTTCCCCGTTGTAACATACTAATCTAAAATATCTGCTTCCTGGCAAACTCTTGCTAACACCGTTGCTGTCGGCACACCATGTCTCGCCATGCTCATAATTTTCCCCTTCATATTTACAACTTAAATCCTTACAAATATTATTTCCATAAGTTGCTTTTTTCCCTGCCAATTTATAATCCTTGCAAGTGCTCCCTAAATAATAATCACAGTTTCCACAACTAACTGAATTCGCATTTGATGAAAAAGGGTTGCAACTTTCCCCACCCCCATAAACATTTGTCCAATATTCTTTATCATTTATTTTTGAAGAATCATAAATATTTGCAAGATTTCCGCAAGAATCAGTAAAGAATACTTCGTCTCTTCCATCAACACAAGTTGTCTCTTTTGATGGTCCGCAGTCTGTTCCTAATGTTTCAGCAGAACATAAAACCCCTTCATAAAATTCTGTTCCATTTCCAGCATTTAATTCTGAGCATTCTTTTTTGGTTATGAACTGGCAGGTTTTTGAAAAATCTTCTTCATAAACACAAGCCCCTTTCACATCAGACATTGTTGAAGCAATACAAACTAATTCATTTGTAAGGTCTGTTCTAAAATTAGTTTGCAAGCCATACACTGCTGATAATTTTTTGCATCTTGTTTGCGTAACAAAAGCTGCTTGGTCCCCAATCAAACAACAACCTAATTTACACTGCGGGATTTCATCTGCGTCCTTGCCTTCCCAATATCCCCCCAACTCTTTATCGCATCTTCTTTCCGGAGTGTTTTCCATGCAATCTCCTTCGCTAATGCAAGTTCCTAATTTACAATAAGAAGTTGCCTCGCAAGAAGCCGGGACTTTTTTATAAGGAGTATTTGTAAAAGGATCAATTTCTATTGAACATTGTTCTTCAAGAGCATTCTGGCACCAAGCACCGCCAATAGTTTTCTCACAGCAATATGAAACTTCTCCAATAGCAGAAACAATCCCGATTAAGAAAATTCCTAAGAACATTAAGAGTAATAGTTTTTTCATTTTATTCTGAAGTTGTCACAATATTATCTGTTCCATATCCAGGAGGCCAAGCAATGCTTCTCGACGCAAACTGAAATTTATTTCCATTATTCCTGTCAGTCAAGATATAAACAGTTGAACCATCTGTCTGTTTCTTTTTCTCGACTTTCAAGTCATGATAATAATTCATGTAAGTAGTTGTCTCTGAATCTCCAAGATTTGTTTCCCATTTTAATATGCTATTTGCTACACTAACTAGTTCATAAATATTGTTGTGAACAATTACCTCAAATGAATCATAGATTTCTGTCCCATCTTTTGTCAAAATAAGAGAACGATTAGAAGTGACAATAACTCTCTTTGGGAGCAACTCAATTTCTACTCCACCCTCTCTTAATTCCACACCATAATTTTTCCCAAGGTAATTTTTTTCTAAGTTATCAAAACACTCTGTTACTCTTTCTTGAATACTTTCTTTAATCTCAGCTTCAATATGGTTTTTTAACATTGGCTGTTGCACTACACAAGTTTTGTAATATTCATTTGTATAACACAAGTATTCCACTTTCTCATTTTCATACAAAATATAATGTTCAGGCTCTAAACTTCCTCCTTGCAAAGACAACATATCTAAATCATTAACAATTTTTTCTTCTAAGCATTCTTGAATAAATGCAGAAGGATTATCTGCTTCAAATCCAAATGTTGTTTTAATCTGAGGATAAAATGCATAAATCAATATTCCGAGCACAATAATTAATATACCAATTATAATAAAAATTGTAACTTGCCCTTTTTTCTTTTCCATGCACCTCATATTCTTTTTATGATAACCTCATTTATAAATTTATTTTAACCACTTAGTTTTGCCTTAATTGCACACGTTGGATTTTCATTTCCCCAAATATCTTTACATTTTATATAATGTGTTTGTCCAACACTCCATTCTACAGAATGCTCAGTTGAAAATGATAAAGACATTGAACTGCCATTGACAAGATCAAAATCACAACTATTCAAATCATAATAACATTTTGCTTCTTCGTTTGTGATTAATTTAAGTTCGCCAACTTCATAAAAAACCCTCACAGCAACTGGAGGTTCTGAATCTTTTGTAACACTAAACACAGCACTTCCATTAGCAACATTTCCTGCTATGTCCTCGCACTTTATTGGGATATCAAAATTCCCGTCCATTAAATTCAATCCTGGTTGTTTACTTACCCCTAAATAACTTTCTTTAAACAACACCCAGTTTCCTGCCCAGTCATAAAAACAAGTAGAAAGCCCGTTCTCTGCCCCCCCAGAAGTTTTAACTTCTAACTCAATAGAAATTGGTTCAAAGCCATATTCTTTTATGCCGGTTGGAAGAATATAATCTATTGTTAATGGTCTTTCTACAACATACAAGAAATAAATAAAATCCCCAAGATTTGTATTTCTATCTTTATACTTGTCTCTTTCTTCATCTGTTTCAAGATAATCAAACCATGGTTTATCTTTACACTTAATATAGAATTTATTTTCTCCATCAACCACATTTAGATTTGTTAGGCATAACCACTCATCTTCTTCTCCAGAAATCCAATTACATTCCATTGAATTTGGCATAGCATCATAATCTATTCCTGGGATAATATCGTACTTGCACTCTGCTGGTTCGTTTATCAGCATTGTTAAATTCTGTTGTGTTGTTCCATATTTCAAAAAGGTTCCGCTTTCAGGAATCATAGTTGTTTGACTATTGGCAACCGCAGTTATGTCTGGCTCTGAATTAATGCAGAAGTTCACAACATATTCTTCTATATTAAAATTCCCGTGGTAATCTTGACACCTTACATACATATTCAAGTTTCCAAAACTCTCTTTCAAGTCCCCACTAACATTATAAACATTTAAGTGACTTAAACTTGGCATTCTAAATTCAAAAGTGTGGTTGTCCACAGACAAAGTTTGTTCTAAACCATATTCAGTCATTTCCTCGTAGGTGCTTGTCTTTTCAAAACTATATTTGCATTGGCTGAACTCGTCTGTTTCCAAGGTAAACAAAATAGGTGTAAATTCTTGCACACATTCGCCGTTGTTTTTTCTTATCTCTACTTTTTTTGTTTGTTCATTCAAAAACTTATAACCATCAGTTAACATTTCCCCCGTAGAAATTACCGGCGGATTTGGTTCATAAATTATACTTTTACAAATTGGGTTTTCTTCATTTCCATTTAATAATGCACATGCTTGCCCCAAACTTTCACATTTATATTCTGTGCAAGGTTTTGTTGGGTTTTCGTGGCATATTTCACAATCACTTCCTCCAACAGGTGCTTGCCAAGGAAGACATTCAAAATCAACTTTAACTTGCTTTGAACTTCCCCAGCCAATAATTGCAATATAAATCATAACTAATATGGCAATTACTAACCCATAAGGCCCCAAACTCGCTCCCCAAGCAGCAATACTGGAATACATCGCCATTCCATATCCAATAATTGCTCCTGCAACAGCTCCTGCAATTGCCATAACCATTGCAGCATCCCCTGTCCTTCCTAAAGATTTTGCAAGATAAACTCCAATCATTCCTCCAATTGCTGCTCCAGAAGCAGCACCCACATAAGCCCCCATAATAGTCCAAGTTCCCTCAGAAAAGTGAATTATAGCAAGAGCGGGAAATTTTGTTCCTATCAACATACCTGCTCCAACCAAACTTCCTGCACCCCCAATAATATGTCCTAAATATTTTACATTCTTTTGAAGACTAGTTTTTTCTTCAAGGTTTATAGGGCCTTCAGCAGTTCCACTAATTGAATTCAAGTATTTACTCATATCAGGAGGCTCTGCAAATTGCCCTTCAACAACATCTGCATAATCTTCATAATCTTCCCAAGAAATACCAGGCGCATTACTTACTCTGATGTTGTCTGTTCCTTCCCCAATATAATTAACATAACTTCCACAATCCCCCAAGGAAACACACAAACCATTCATTTGTTCTGTGAATGTTCTTGTTCTACAATTACAATTTTGTTGACATTGCCATCTCCCTTTCCAATCTTTCACATATACTACTGTGCATGTTTGGCTTCCGAGAGAACATATTTGTTTTGATGAAGATGCTGCACCCCCCTTTAAATCCAAACCTCTTGGATATCTTCCAACACAAATATCAAATTTAAAACCACTATCAACATTAACATTCTGAACCATACAAGCTTTATCTTCTTCACACAAATCAATCATGTCTTCTCTTTCTTCATTATAAGTAATACATTGCAGAGCAGTATTCATTATACAAGCCGCCGTTGAGAATTTTAAATCACCTTCTTCTATTTCTGATTGAACACAAATTTGTCCTCTATAATCTGCACACCCTTCATCCTTAATTTCCCCATCAACACAAGATTGCTTCCAGTGCCTACTCCCAACAGTATCTTTTCCTTCACCAATATATCCTTCATAAGAACACCAACTCTCTCCATCTTTTCTAACACGCCCTTCTGAATCAATACAATCTTTTTTTTCTGGAGTGGTACAATTATCTCCAAAACAAGATTCTGTAGCAATATCAGCAACAAGAGCAAGACATTCGATTTCTGTTTCTAAATTTCTAAAATCTTTTTCAAAACCCCCAGATAATGAAAGTTTTACACATTCCATATCTGGAACAAATTTCACATTATTTCCTAAAACACAACATCCTCTTTGACATTTTGGAACCAAACAATTTTCCTCGTCTTCCCATGTTCCCCCGCCAGTTTCACATTTTTCTTTTGTCGCTTTTGTTGTGCATAAACCTTCTTCCTCATCAATACAACATCCAACATCACAAATTGATGTGTCGTCACAAATAGTTGGAAGAGGGAAAACCTCGCAATTCTCTGCATCTTCCATAATTATATTTTGACATATTGCTCCTTCTTTTGTAAGAGGACAACAATTTAATGATAAACTATAGCCTACAGTAGAAAGTAAATAATCTTCTCCAAATGTTGCGTAGGGTTCAGTTAACCCGACTATCTGGCAATTATTTTCTTGACAGGTTCCGTAAATTAAAGATTTCTCACAATTTTTATGATACATTGAAGAATCTATACAAAAATCATCCCTATTACTATCATCTTTTGAAATTATCTTCGGACAACAAGCTAAACAATTTTCTCCACAAACTCCTGGAACTAAATTAAGAGCACATTGTTCTGGATGGACTGTAGGGATATCCTGACAAAGTTCTCCTTGAGTATTTTCTGGACAACAGCTCATGCAATTGTTTTGCGAACAAGTTCCAAGCTGTAATTCTTTAGCACAATCTCCATAAAAGGGAGAAGAAAGATCTATACAATGCGCTCCTTCATTTGTTTCAGGACAACAATAATAAATTGGTTCAGGGTCGTCCCCATTTCCGTTCCCGTCAGAATCATCATCACCAAAAAATGCAGAAACAGTTCCAATTTGTTTAATTGATAATAAAATTTTTAATAAATTTAACCCAGATTTTATCAAACTTAATTTGTCTTTTTTTATCTTTGAAGTTTCAGGTGTAATTTCATTTATTAAATAACTTTGCGCAGGAACAAGATTCATTAATAAAACAATCTGAATTATTACAATTAACAATAATGAAATCTCTATTTTTTTCATTTTACCAAAAACCAGGAGGAATAACACAACCTCTTAATGCAAATTTAAATTCTTCTTGAGTTTCTATATGTTTAGCAGTATAAATTAATGTTCCGTCTCCTGTTCTAAACCTTTCTATATTAAACTTAGGATAAAAAACCATAAACCCTAAATTCTCAAAATGACAGAATCTTGCTTCTTGATTGACTATTTCCTGAACAACAAGCGCTAAATCATAAAACCTGCTCGGTAAAATCATTTCCAGATTTTCTTGCGAAGTAGTTTCATCAGATTTGGTTAAAATAATTTTCCCGTCAATATCAATAATAATTTTTTTTGTCGCAAACTCAATTTCAAATCCATTATAAGTTGCATCAATAACATATCCTTTCTTATCTAAACTTAAAACTAAATTATCAAAACAAGTTTGAACATCATCTAAAATATATGTTTTCACTTCTGCTTTCAAATGTTGGATTAAAAGAGGTTCTTGGTTTATACAAGGGAGATAATTATTTTGGTTATAACAAAGATAAGAAATATCTGTATATTCTTTTTCGTCACTAAACTTAAAAGTTCTGTTAAGCGGATTTCCAATATATCCTCCTTGCGAAGAAATCAATTTAATTCCTTCTATTAATTTATCTTCTATACAATTTTCTAAAAACCCTCCAGGGTTTTCTTCTGGTTTTTCCCCTATTCCTGGAAGAACATCTCGTTTAAGAAGAAAAAAAAGCATAATTGATGTAATTAATAATACTCCAACAATTATAAAAATAGTTACTTGTGCTTTTTTTCCCCTTTTCATAAAAAAGGTTAGCACATTTATGCTTATAATATTTTCTAATCTTCAGTCTCAACTCTTGGAGCAAGAATAAAACTCAACTCAAAATGTTCAGCTTTAAATTCTATCTTTAAGGGGTGCTCGTTTGCAAAATTCAAAATTGTTCTATCACAAAGTTTGGCCCCCTTGGCAAATTTCTGTAAATATTCTAAACTATATCTCGACTTACAATTTTCAGCTTCAATTTTCACTTCATCACTTGAGAATTCAGAACGCGCAGAATTCAAACTTTTTGCTTTGATTATGAATTTGCCTTCTTCAATAATAAACGAACACGCGTCATCTACAACAGCACAATCTTCAACAGCCTCGACAAAATAATTTGACAACATCTCAACCCGCGAACTAAAATCCAAACTAGGCATTTCCTTGTCTTCGCTTTCAACTTCAATTAAATTCAAACTAAAGTTTCTCCTTATTTTATCATAAATCTTAATCTCTAATTGGTTCTCTTTTTTTTCTAAAATCAACGAACTTCCTGCCCCACACCTTTTCAAAATTTTCTTCAGATTATCTAAGTTAACTCCCAAAACTTCATTGTCTGTCTCAAACTGAGAAAAAGCACTCTTCGGCAACTTGAACCCAACCATCGCAACATTCGCAGGATCAATTGCAGTAATACCCATACCAAACTCATTAACCTTAATTCTCACATCAGTAACAAGTTCAGAAATAATATCAATTGCCTTTGACAACAAAGCTGGATTTTCTAATTTAACTAACATACTTAACAAAGTAGGATTTATCTTTTAAATATTGTTGTTCTGAATATAGTAATTAATATAAATCTCAAAATATTTTAATTAACATGCTTTCACATAAAGAACAACGAATAAAGAAAATAACGTCTCTTTATTATTCTCGTCCAGAAATTCAAAAGGCGATTTTTGAGTTTTCAAAAAATAGAGAAATCTGCCCGAGGTATTTTGATGGATTTGGAAAACGCCCAGATGTATTTCAATATACAGGAGATATGTTTGAACTAGTAAAAAAAGGCGCAACATCATTTCATTGTTCAGAAGAAATTTGGCAAGACCCTCTAAACATTGTAACAGGAATGGACGAACAACAAGCAAACGAACTGCGAACTGGCTGGGATTTGATAATAGATATTGACAGCAAATATATTGATTATTCAAAAATTTCCGCAGAAGTAATAATTAACATATTAAAATTCCACGGAGTAAAAAACATTGGAATAAAATTCTCAGGTTCAAAAGGATTTCACATAATTATTCCATGGAAATCTTTCCCAAAAGAAATAAACGAAATAAAAACATCAACAATGTTCCCAGAATATCCAAGAATTATTGTTCAATATATTATGGAAAAAACAAAAGACCAGTTAATTGAAAAAATCAGCGACTTGGAAAGACCAAACAAATATGTAAAAGACTTCCAAGCCCCAAAAGAAGTAATGCCTGATTTGGTTTTAGTTTCCCCTCGCCATTTATTTAGAATGCCTTATTCTCTCCATGAGAAAACTGCATTAGCAAGTGTTGTTTTAGATTCAGATAAGATTTTGGAATTCCAACCAAAAGATGCAGACCCAATGAAAATAAAAATCAAAAATTTTATGCCTGATTCTGAAGAAGGAGAAGCCTCTGAACTTTTAATGCAAGCACTTGACTGGGCAAAGCAAAATGAAATTGAATCAGGAGAAGACAAAGAAAAACTTAAAGGAAAATACGCAGATTTCAAACCAATCAAACTTGACAATTTATCTGAAGAAAATTTCCCTCCTTGCGTTCAAAATATTTTAAAAGGAATTGTAGACGGGAAAAAAAGAGCCTTGTTTGTTTTGATAAATTTGTTTCGTTCTATTGGAATGGACAAAGAAGAACTTGAAAAGAAAATTGAAGAATGGAACAAAAAAAATAATCCTCCTCTTAAACAAGGTTATGTAAACTCGCAACTTTCTTGGAGCTATGCAAAAAAACCAATCATGCCTCAAAACTGCAAAGAGTTCTACGAAGGAATCGGAGTCTGCCAACCAGATAATTTCTGCAAGATGATAAAAAATCCAGTGAACTATGTTGTAAGAAAAAATTACCAACAGAATAAAAACAAATCCAAATCAAAAGACACCATTTAAAATATTCTCAAAATATTTATAAACAACAATTAACTAACCTTCTTATGAAAAGAAGTGTATTACTCAGCATCTTAATTATTTTTTTAATGTCCCTGCCTTTAGTAATTGCAGTGGATGAAGTAAATGATTCATATGCTTGTCTTGAAAATAAAGTAGAAGGAAATTGTGATTCTCTTTCTTCTGAAGAAAAAATCTTTTCTTTGTTAGCAATTGGAGAATGTAAAGAAGATGTTCTTGATGATTCAGAGGATAATGAATGCTGGCCTTCTTCTGGATGCACCATAAAAACAACTGCTCAGGCAATTTTAGCTTTGGACAATGTAAATGCAAATGTTGAAGAGGCAAAGTCGTGGTTATTGTCGCAAAACACAATTCCTGCAAATATTGATTGGTATTTAGAAATAGAAAGCACAGAGGCAACAACATGCACAATAGTATATAGTGATGATTCTTATTCAATAGAAATTGGAGCCGACAAAAAAATAAACACCGCAGCAGGAAATTGCTTAAGCTTATCTGAAACACCTTATGCAGATTATTGGCTAAAAATTTCTCCAAATTGTTATGATAATGAGTTTGATGTTTCTTGTGATAAATCATTTCTCACAACATTATTATATAAAAGTGCAAGTTCTCCTACAACAATTTATGTTTCAGACAAAACATCTTCTTCATCTGCCGACGGAATAACAACAGAAAAGGTTGATTTTTCCTGTTTTAAACAAGGAAACACGTGTGACTATGAAGGTAGCTTGTGGGCAACATTTGTGATGGATTCCTTAGGAGAAGATATTTCTGGATATTTACCTTATTTGGTTACAATGGTGGAAGATAATTCCCAATACTTGCCAGAAGCATTTTTATATTTAATAGACCCTTCAGATACAGATTATCGTGCAACTTTATTATCAGAACAAGAGAGTAGTAAATGGTGGTCTGCTTCAGGAGATAAATATTATGATACTGCTTTGGCATTGCTTCCTTTTCAAGATGAAAACCCAACAGAAAAAACAAATTCTAAGGACTGGCTTTTAGGGGCCAAGGATGATGAAGGATGTTGGCAAGGAAATATTCGGAACACCGCATTTATTTTGTATTCTATTTGGCCAAAAGATCTTGGTGGAAATGGCGGGGGAACAGGTTTTTCTGATTGTGAAGATGTAGATGGTTATTGTGTTTTTGAAACAGGTTGCACAGATATTGGAGGAAGTGAATTAAGTGCTTATAGTTTTAGTTGTTCTGGAACAAAAATATGTTGTGACACAAGCCCTTATTCAGAAACTTGCAGTGAGCTTGGAGGAGAAATCTGTGCTTCAGATGAAGTGTGCAGTATTTCAACTATTGAATCTTTTGATACTTATGATTGTTGTAAAGGTTCTTGTGAGAAGGTTGTTTCTGTTCAATCAGAATGTGAATTAGATGGAGGGGCATGTAGAGATTCTTGTTTAAGTGATGAAGAAGAAAACTCAGACGAATGCGGTTTCATAGGAGAAGTTTGTTGTGTGGATAAAGAACCAGAACCAACAGGAAGCTATTGGTGGATTTGGATTTTGTTAATATTAATTGTCTTGGCTGTTTTAGGAATAATTTTCAGAGATAAGTTGCGTCCTTTTTGGTTAAGGATAAAATCTAAATTCAAAAGAAAACCAAAAACTTCTCCTGGACTTCCCCCATCAAGAACACCAATGAGAAGACCTATTCATAGAGGGGTGCGTCCTTCTGCAAGAATGCCTTTGCAATCAAGAAGACCAACCCATACAACAAGACCAAAATCAGAATTAGACGATGTTCTCAAAAAGTTAAAGGAGATTGGGAAATAACTTTATTAACCCTAATCTATTAATCCATCTATGAAAAGGAGTGTTATTATTTTATTAATATTATTCTTACCAGTTCTCTCTGCAGTTTCTATGGAAATGAAAACAGAATTTGACCAAGGAGAAACATTTATGGCAAAAGTCTCAGCAAACTTTTTTGAACCAATTACAAAAGAAGATATTTCTTTCTATAGGGAGCACGTAAGACAACCTATGTCTGCCTATGTTGTAAAGATAAACAACGACTTTTATATTTACGCCCAATTATTTGGAAAACCACAAAATAATTATTCTATTACAATAGAAAATGTTCAGTATATAGAAGGAGGTTTGAATATTAAAGAAGACTTAACAAAAAATTTCTCAATCACAAACAATAAGGCAGATTTTTCAATAGAGCCAGGTTTGGTTTATACTAACGAGGCTTTTTTTATTGAAGTAGAAAACTTACAGGAATCTGAGATAATTATTGATGTTGTTACATCTTCTGTTGGTTTAGAAACCGAAGAGCCAATAAATTTAGGAACAGGAGAAACAAAAAAGATTTATTTTTCAATAGAAAATGCAAACTCAACATTTGAAATAATAAAATTAAGCACAGAAAAATTGGAATATGAAATTCCTGTTTATGTTTTCGGAGTAGAAGATGTAAGCCAAGATATCACAGAAGAGACTGTTTGTGAAAATATTGGAACATGCCAAAGTTCTTGTGATGAAAATTCACAAGATTTAGGAAAATTAGACTGCGGTTTTTTTTCTACTTGTTGCCGAGAGATAGACGAACAAAAAAGTTTTAACTTTGAAAAATCAGAATTAGAAATTACAATGCCAACTAATTCAAATACAATAAGGGAAATCTATCTTTATAATACAGGGGAAAAAACAATAGAAGATATTTCTTTGGAAATTTCTGGAGAGTTAAAAAATTACATCATTCTTTCAGAAGATAAAATTGACAAATTAGAACCAGATTCTAATGTAAAAATTGAAGTAATGTTTTACTCATTTGATAAGGCTGTCGAGGTTCAAGGAAAAATAACTGCAGAAGAAGGCGTTTCAACGTCGTCTGAAATTTCCTTGAATATAATCAATGATTATATTCCTATTGATGAATATGAATATTCTCCTAGTGACCAAACCAAAACCTGTGCAGAATTAAATGGAGTGGTTTGCTCTTTAGATGAAAAATGCGACACAGATTATATTTATGCAAAAGATAACAAGTGCTGTTTAGGAATATGCAAGGGAAGTGAAACAAGTTCATCAGGAAAGATAATTGGCTGGGCAATCGTAGGAATAGTAGCTGTTTTTTTAATTTGGTTTTTTATGAAAAAATATCGCGGAGCAAAAAAACCTGCAAGTTTATTAGATATTGCTAAGGGAAAGAAATAATTACTTATCTTCTTTTTTCTCCAAAATACTCTTCAACTTTTTCTCTAAAATATCTTTTTCCATTTGAACGACTCTTACAACTTCATCATATTTATGAAGCCGTCTTGTAAGCTCACTAAGAATATCCCCGTAGTCGTTGTTGGTTAAAATAAGTGATTCAGGAGAAACAACCTCAACATGTGCCGGCATATATTTGAACATTAAAATTGCAAGTTGCGATGCTTCTTCAACCTCAACTTCAACCTCAACAAAAGCTGTAAAAAACTCTTTTCTCTCTTTCAACTCTGTGGGCTCACTGATTTTTTTATTATTAATTTTAACGCCTTTTTCCTCGCCCATGTCCTTAATTATTTGTTCCAATGTTTCTACTAAATGTTCTGCAGGCTTTCCAATAACTTCTAAAATCATTACTGCTGTAATTTTTTTTGTTTCCATTAATCAAATTCGTTGCGAACTTTTCGCTTTTTTAAAATAAACAAAAACCCAAGCAAAACGCAAAAACCAACAAACCCATATTTTGCCCAATCTTTCTTGTCTAAATTTTTTTTATCATCTTTACTTTTTATATCTTTTGTTGGAGAATTTAAAGTTATAATTTCTGGTTTGTCTTCTTTTTTAGTTTCAACAATCTGGGGAATTAAAGGTTCTGTTTTTTCCAAATCAGAAGGCACTTCTTTTACAAAGTCTACTTGTTCTAATTCTTCTTGTTCATTTTTTTCATCATCAACACACGCTAAATCTTGTGCTATTATTTTTTCTAAAGTAATTTTCCCAATTCTTTCAACTTCAATTAAATCTTCCACAGAATCAAAAGGCCGCATCTCTATTATCCGTCCAGCAAGTATTTCACCAATCCCGCTCAACTCATCTAATTTTGTTAAAGAAGCAGAATTAATATCAATCTGCCCACTTTCGCAAATCGCACAAACTTGGGAAATCATTAAAACAAATAAAATCCAAAAAAAATAATTCATAAAAAATAAAAGGAATTAGTTATTTTAAGTTTTGTTGTGATTATTTAGAATCTTGGCTCATAAGAGTCTTTCCGAATATTCCCTCTTCTCTCTAATTCATTTATTATTTTATGGTATTCTCTATATTTTCCAATATTCTCAAAAGGGATTTCATGTTGTGGTTTTACTATGCATGGATATTCAACAATTAATCTATCTTTTTCTAATAAAAGTTCTCTTAACATTTTTCCTAAAAGAGGATTTTTCCTAAGAGCTTCAGCATTTTCTCGTATTTTTTTTTCAATACCTTTTTTGGTTACCATAATTAAAAAATGTAAGAAGTATATTTAAGTTTTATGGTGATTTATCTTATATTTCTCTGCAAAGTTAATATATTCAATACTCCCTCTTTTAATTCCTTTCTTTGCAATCCAGATTTGCGAGAAGATTTTATTTTTCAAATACCATCTACATTTTTCTTTTTCTATTTTAGAAAGAATTCCATTCATCTTAACTTCAACTCCAATTACACTATACAATTCATCATGAACATGTTTAATTGAAATAAAGTCTGGGAAACCTGTCCCGACAACAAGCATTTTTTTGAAAGGGTTATATTTCCTTTTCGCTTTGGTTAATTTTCCTTCTTCCAAGTTAACATTATTATTCCACTTGTCAATAATTCTACCTTGGCTTTCCAAATCTCCACGTACCTTTAACTCAAACCTCGCCCCTTGTCCCCTAGATAATTTTCCTTTCTTAACATTAGATTTTTTTTTAGAAACAGGAGCTCCTTTCTCGTCCCACTCAGTTTCATACTCCTCACTCCCAGCCTTCTTAATCATCTCCATAATTTTCTTCTTTCGTTCGACCACGCTTGGGCGGACGACGTAGGGAACTTTGTTCCCTGCACTATTTTCTTTTTTCACCTTTTCCATAAAAGAATAAGTAGCTAGAACTATTTAAATTTTATATATCTCTGGCTTGTAAAGTCCGTCTTCCATTTGCCTGCGCACGTTTTATTGCATCGCGCAAAATTTCTTCTGCTTTTCTTTCCAAAGCCATTCCAACTTCTTCAGCAACACTTGAAACAGAATTTTCTTTATCCAACTCTTTCACAACTTTCTTAATGTTTGATTTTATTATCAGCGCCATATTAAATTAAACCAATCTCGCTTTTTATATTTTTCAGTGCATCAATTGAAATCTGAAAAAATTCGTCTAAAGTTAATCCAGTTTTTTCAATTTCACGAATTATTTCCCTGTTGCAATTTTGCGCGAACGCCTTGTCTTTGAATTTCTTTTTTAGTCCTTTTAATTCCATGTCAGAAATTCTTTTATCTCTCATCAAAGCATACGCATAAATAATTCCTGTCATTGTTTCTGCAGAAGCTAGACAATGTTCAACTTTTTTCTCTCGCGCTTTGTCTTTCCATTGTGGCAGAATTTCATGTCCCCAACCATGTGATAAAACAATTTCAATAAACTCAGAATCAAAACCAGCTTCACTTAGAATTTTTTCAGTTTTGCTAAGGTGTTGAGAAGGCGTGTCATGAGTCAAAGCCCAATCAACGTCGTGCAACAAACCAAGCATCCCCCAATATTCTATATTTTCATTAAAGTGAGAGGCAAGCCCACGCATAATCGCCTCACTCGTTAAATAATGATTCATATCAGATTCTTTTTGTTCATAATTATTTAACAATTCAATTGCTTGTTCTCTGGAAATCATAAAAAGGAAAAGCAGAAAGGGTTTTTAGAATTTTTGGAAAAAGGAAAAGAATAAGAATGTTTGTTCCTTTAGAATTCAATGGAGTACCATTGCGAAAAATGCAAATCAGAAGTTCCTAAAAAAGTCCATGATTATTCTAAAAAAAATTTTGGAAGAGTTTTATGCCGAGATTGTCAAAAAAATTCTTCTCCAAAATCAAATAATAAGAAAGATTTAAAGAAAAAAGAAGAACCGAATGGATTATCCAAACGAGATAGTTTCTTCACAGAAAGTATGATTAAGGGAAGAATTGCTGAAACTTTAGTTGAAGAATTATTTTTGAAATTAAATTATAATGTATTTAGATATGGTATGGAAAATACGGTTCCGGGAATTATGAAATTACTTAAGAAAGTTCGTAGTGATGTCGCTAATGATATTAGGAGAATGCCTGATTTTGTCGTCCAAAATCCAAATACCAATCAAGTTTATTTTGTTGAAGTTAAATTCAGAACAAGCGAAGAATTTACATTTAAAGATTTACCAAAAAATTATCCTTTTGAAAATGCTTATTTTATTTTAGTTTCAAAAAAATATATTAAATGCATTACTTATGAAGAATTAAAAGCAGGAAAAGAAATAAGTCCAACTTCTAAAAATTATCTTGGAAGCAGAAAAGAGTTTGAATTAGATAAGCAAGTAATTATTGATTTTTGTAATTTTGCTATTAAGTTTTTTGAGAATGTTTAAAACTTTCCTATTCTCCCTTCTTCATAAAAGGAAACATAATAACATCTCTAATTGATTCTTGATTTGTAAAAAGCATTATCAACCTCTCAATCCCAATTCCAACTCCGCACGCAGGAGGCATTCCATGTTCTAACGCAGTCACAAAATCCTTGTCTGTTTCCATTGCTTCTATATTTCCTTTCTTTCTTTCTTTTTCCTGTTCTTCAAAATGCTCCAACTGCAATTCTGGATCATTTAACTCAGAATATGCCCGAGCTAATTCTATCCCCCCAACAAATGGTTGAAAAATCTCTGCCTTAGTAGGGTCTCCCCTCTTTGGCTTTGCCAACGGCGCAAGCTCAATCGGATAATCAATTAAAAATGTAGGCTGAATCAACTTATGTCTAAAAACTTTCATTAACTCATCAGCCAAATTAATCTTTGTAACTCCTTTATCAATTCCGTGCTTCTTCGCAATCCGCCTCGCGTCTGCATCTGTCTTAACATCTGAAATATCTTCCTTCAAATATTTCTTTATTGCATCCAAAAGTGAAATCCTCTCCCACTTTCCCAAATTAATTTTATGTCCTTGATATTCAAACTCCAACTTCCCAAACAACTTCTTTGCAACTATTTTCATCATCTCTTCAAATAAATCCATCCCATCATTATAATCTGCATAAGCCTGATACCATTCAATTGTCATGTGCTCTGGATTGTGCTGCCTATCAACACCTTCGTTCCTAAACTTTTTCGTAATCTCATACACTCTATCAAAACCCCCAATCAATGCTTTCTTTAAAAATAATTCAGGAGCAATACTCAAATACAAATTAGAATTATACGCATCGCAATGTGTCTCAAAAGGTTTTGCCGACGCCCCGCCATAAATCGTCTGCAAAAGCGGCGTCTCAATCTCAACAAACTCATGCTTCTTCATAAACTCCCTCAATATACTCAAAATCTCTGCTCTCTTCACAAAAACATTTCTAACTTCTGCATTCATTGTCATATCCAAATATCTTTTTCTATATCTCTCTTCCTTATCCTGCAAACCATGAAATTTTTCAGGCAATGGCAAAATCGCCTTACTCAACAACTCAATCTTCTTAACCAGAATAGAAATCTCTTTTGTTTTTGTCTTAATTATTTTTCCTTCAATACCAATAAAATCCCCAGAGTCAATGAACTTTTTAAAAAAATCTTTCTTCGGCGTTTCTCCTTCTTGAAGAACAATCTGAATTTTCCCAGACCCATCCTGCAAATGCGCAAAAATAATCTTCCCCAAATCCCGCTTTGTCATCAACCGCCCAGCAGTTTTTATCTTCGCGCCAATCTTTGACTTCAAACATTCAGAAACATTCTGCTTTTTATCAAAAAAATATCCATACGGCTCAACATCACTCATTCTCAACGCACTTATCTTCCTCTTCCTCTCATCAACAATTTGTTTCTCTCTCCCCATAATTAAATTAAAGAAATTAAGTTTAAATAATTATTCAAAAGATTTATTAACACCTTTTTACTAATTTAACTATGAAAAAGAGTGTAAAGAAAAAAGAAAATAAAATGACGTGCTGTTCTTTTTTCAAGGATAGTTCTTCGTGTTCGTGCGGGGGAGGAATTTATTTCTTTGGATTTGTTGGAGCAGTAATTTATTACATTCAAAATTCAATATCATTCGGGAACGGTGTCATTGGAATTCTAAAAGCAATTGTCTGGCCTGTAATTTTAGTCTATAAACTCTTTGGATTTTTATACGGACTTTAATCTTTTACTTCATCAAGAATTATCTTCTCATTAAATCCACCACACTTTTCAAATTTTTCTTTTTTCAAATTTTCCAAATCTTCTTTGTTAATTTTTTTAAAATCACAAATCGCATCAACAACGTCTAAAATATCTGCAAGTTCTTCTTCAGTACTTTCCTCTAAAAATTCCTGAACTTCTTCTGAAAGTTTCTCTTTTAACTTTATCCAGTATTCTTTGTCTTCTGCAATATGTGTAATAGGAATCTCTCCTTTTTCTTTAATTATCTCAGGAAGTTTATCTCTAAATAATTTATTGTATTTCATTTGAACACCTTTTTTTTAAACCCGTGCTTTTCCAACTCTTCATTCAAAAGTTCGTCTGCAATTTGCTGAAACTTGTCTTCTCTACTTACATACTTGTATCTCACAATTTTAAAATGCTCCTGCTCTTTCTGAACTTTCAAAAACAATTCCATCAAGCGAGGATTCCTGACTTTATATTCTCCTAGCAATTGTTTAACAACTAATTCAGAATCCAAAATACACGTAACCTCCTTTGTGTGCTTTGAAGCAAGTTGCAACGCCTTAATCAAACCCTCATACTCTGCAATATTATTTGTAACAAAACTCCCAATCATTGAACTATATTTCACAAGAATTTTTCCATTCTCCCGAACAACAACTCCAATTGCCCCTGGCCCAGGGTTTCCCCTCGCACCGCCATCAGAATTTGTGTAAATCATGCGAAACCTCCAATAGGTGCGTGAAACTTCCTCGTTTCTATTGCACCGCCATCAGAATTTGTGTAAATCATAAATAGAAAAAATCAAAAGACATTAAATAATTAATGGATAATCAATTAGTAGGAACAATTAAAGATTTAATGCTAATTTTCTCTCATAACTTCTTTGCCATTTCTGAACAATTTCTTTAGATTTTGGATTTAATGCTTCAATCATTTCATATAATTCGTTAGGTTCAATTTTGTCTTCTAAATAGTGTAAGGTATTATAACCAATAAATTTATCCGCATGAGTAAGTTCTTTTTCTGGATTAATAAGCACTTTTCTATCTGAATCAACTATAATTTCTAAATAATCTAATGTTCCATTATCCTGAATAAATAAAGTAAAATCAACTGGAATTTTTATATCAGGAGATTCTTTACTAATACAATGAAATGCTTGATAATTATATCTTCCAGACTTATCAATATCTTTTTCCATAAGAAAGATAGATAAATCACCCTTTAAATTAATTATTGTCCTGAGTTATATATGTAAAACCTTGAAAACTTTAAAATCTTGAAATTTCTCAGGCTTAATCTGAACATTTCGAATCTGCGCGTGCTTCGGCCCTTTCTTGCACAACTCAATCATTTTGTTAACACCATCACTATCACCTTCTAAAAAAACCTCAATCTTGCCACTTTCCAAGTTCCTAATAAAACCTTTTACATTATGCCTTTCTGCATTTTCTTTAATAAACGCTCTAAAAAAAACTCCTTGCACAGTTCCATCAATATAAATCCTAACAGATTTTTTCATAAACAGAATAATGTAAGATAGTTTATTAAATTTTATATTTTGTAATTCTTATATAAAAGAGTGTTTTAGAATATTAAATAATCTGAAAATTTTTCAATTCACAACCCAAAAGTTTTCTCAAACTCCAGAACCTGTGCATACTGTTTAAAAAAATCCATTCCTTTTTTAGTTATCTTAATCAACGGCTTTTCAGAATCAGTGTTCTCAATAAATTTTTTTTTATAAAGTTCATCCAGATACAACTTCATTTGGTTGTGAGAAAGATTTGCCTGATACATTATATGCGTCTTTTTAATCTCTCCTCGTTTCTGAATAACCCCCAGAATATCATAAATTATGTTTAACTTGTTTCGTCTTTCCATTTTTTGTAATCTTTATTATAAGAATTAAAAGGGTTATATAACTTATTAATTGAATTATTTGAGAAGTAACATATAAATAACTTATTTTTGAAAAAACAAACATTACCTGACTTATAGCCAATAACGACATGGCAATAATAAATATTTTTGTATTCACTAATTTATTTTTAAGATAAACATTAATATAATTTCTAATTATCAAAGCCAAAAAGATTAATGCAGTAAGATGATAAAGATAATAAAACTGATGAAACATAAACGAAGCTATGATTATGAAATAAGTAACAAGAATAATGTCTCCAGATAATTTTTTTAACGGAAGTTTGTAAATAATGTATAAACCAGCTAATGTAAAAAGTCTGTTAAAGAAAAAACTAAGATAATAAATAATGTCCAGAGAACTAACAACTTGATAGGTTATAATTAGTCCGCCTATGCTCTGTGTTAGAGTCGTGTCGTAAAATATTGCAAACTTGGTCAAGATAACAGAAAGTTCTGCAAGAGAAATCAAAAGAAATCCAATCCCTAAATATAATAATCTTTTATTTTTATTTAATCTATATCCTTTAATTGAAAAAAGAAAAAACAAAAATAAAATAATAAAACTAAAAACATCAATAAGAACATCGTGTCCAAGAAACCAATCCGGTGTAAACACAATCCTCATATTTTTTATGAAACATTTCCATTTAAAAGGTTTATGAAACTATGTTCTAGATTTGTATTCTGTATTTCTTTTTCACAAATGATATATAAACCAAAGTATTTGAGTTATCAAGTTAAAATTAATTTCATATTGCCTCAACAACCTTAGGGGGTTATAATCACCCCCCTTATAGGGGGCAAAAAAAAAGAGATGATAAACTATACATATACAATAAATTTCTCAGAAACTCCAAGACAAGAAATGCTTTACGAATTAGGATTAAATTCAGAAGAAATAACTTTCATACTTTCTCTTAGAAGAAGAGAAGAACTTTTAGGATTAGATTATTAAATTTCACGATAATCAAGTTCATTATTCACAATCGCAACAACTTGCGACGCAAAATACATTTTCCCCCCAACAGAAACAGGGGTTGCCAACCTCATTAGTCTCTTCCACTCTTTTTTTGGCAGCCCCTTATGATCTCCTAAAACAAAAACACAATTTTTAGGAATATCAACTTTCCTTAAATCCTCCCCTTTTTTATCTAGAATAAAAATTTCATTTTTCTTTTCCAATTCTTCAACAACTTTTAAAAAACTCTTTTTTTCAACAAAACATCCAGGAAAAACTTCTTGTTTTTTCTCCTTGGCTTGGCCACGCTTGGACGAGTCAGTTAAAGGTTTTACCTTTGGCTCTTTAAACTTATATAAAATTCTTTGAATTAATTTTTTAACATCTTTCTTGCTAATGGGTGTTCCTTCTTTAACCTGAATTTCAATATGTTTTGGCGGGTCAGGCATTCCATAAAAAACAAAATGAAAAGCAACATCAGTTCGAAAATCATGCGACAAAAACAAACCCTGAATAAAAGAATGAATTGCGATATCCATTCTCCCGGCCTTCATAAGATTGCCTTGGCTAAGGGCCTTGCCAGAAGTTACAGCATTTTGTGAAAAATAAATAAAGTGTTTCATATTTTATCTAGAGGGCTTTCAACCTTTTTAATTGATGCTTGTGAGATTTGCGTATAAATTTGAGTTGTTTTTATTGAAGAATGTCCGAGAAGTTTTTGTATTATTCTTAAATCTGTTCCTTGTTCTAAAAGATGTGTAGCAAAACTATGTCTTAACAAATGAGGATAAACCCTCTTTTTAATTTTAGCTTTTTTTGCAGCATTTTTCAAGATTGCTTGGATTGTTGCAGTTGTTAATTTCCCGTCGCGATTAGAGGGAAATAATATTTTAAAATCAGATATGTTGCAATAACTTTTTAACTCATTCCTTATGCTTTCTGGAATCTTAACAAATCTATCTTTTTTGCCCTTGCCTAATTTAATATGAATCAATCCTTCTTCAAAATTCACGTCCTCTTTTTTAAGATCAACAATTTCTGAAACACGAAAACCACAACCATAAAGTAATTTGATTATTAGTTTATGTTTAACATTATTAGTAACTTCAATTAATCTTTTAATTTCTTTAATTGTCAGAATGTCTGGAATTGTTTGGTTTTTCTTAGGATTTGGCAAATTAAGATTATTGCCTAAAACATTCATAAAAAAGAACTTTATGGCAAAAAGATCTTTTGAAACTGTAGAAGGATTTTTACATACTAATTTTTTAATAATATAATTTTTAACACAATCTTCATTAAGACCTTTATTTTTAGAATATTTTAAAAATTTCTCAACAGAATAAAGGTATCCTTTGATTGTTTGTTTTGAAAAATTTCTCAACTTTAATTCCCTTTCTAATTTTTTTAACAATCCTACCATAAATAATAAAATAAAAAGATATTTATAAACTTTACTTTATACTCTATATTAGGACATACTACCAAATAAATTTGATAGTATGTATGTTGCTTGGCTTCGCCCAAATTTTAATTTTTCTTTTCTTCCCACCCCACGATAGGAGAGATAAGCCCGCGTCCTTCGGACAAATAGCTTTTGTCTTCGACAAAATAGAAAAACTTCTTTTATCCGACCAACGAGAAAACCAACAAAATGCTTTGCACTTTGTATAACCAAGGATAAAAGGTTCGTTTCACTCACGCAAATTTTTCATTTATATGGGAGTTCCTAATCCTTCGGATAGATAGTTCGGCTTTGCCGAAAGATAACTTTTTATAGAAACCTTTTCTTTGTTTTAACATGGAAGAAAAAACATCTCAAGAAAAATTATTTAATCAAATTCTTAACCTAACCCCTATAATTGAAATTGAAAAAATTGAAAAAGGCACAACTACCTCAATGAATAGGAAAGAATATATTTTAATTAATGGAAGTAAAATTAATTTTTACAATTTTAAAGCACATCTAGATACAATCCAAAAGAGAAACTACTTGAACAATTTTTGTCTTTATGAAATTTCAAAAGATTGTGACAATAAGCAGTTATTTAGTAAAGAAGAAAAACAGTCATTAGAAAAAGAAAAAAATAACTATACTCCCTCTTTAATTATTCAAGGAGAATATTTTTTGTTTTCAATAAAAACTATTCTTGATACAATTTTTAAGATGGTCAAATATATTTTTCCAAATCAAAATCATAAAGGAGTTGGAGAAATTGAAACATGGGAAGAAGGAGAAATAATGAATGATTTGATTTCAGATAATTTAGATTGGTTTATCAAATTTAATGATTTAAGAAATAGATTGACTCATGATGCCATTGCAACATTTTCAACAAATTTTAATCACGATTGCAGAAAAGATATTTTAACTTATTCAAAAAGAAATTTAAGTATAAGAAAGAAAAATGAGCAAATAAGTGAAGATTTTCAACTTCCAGATTATTTTGAAGAATCTTTCTCAAAAACGAACAAAATTATAAATAACTTTTATGAACTTTTACTAAAACAAAAAATCGAAGGCAAAACTATTCCTTTGGAGCTAAAATAATTTTTCCATTTTCAACTTCAACATTAAACTTTTTTGTTTTAGCTAAATTGGGAATAGCCTCAATTATGATTTTCGGTAATGTCACAACATAAGTTGTATATGCATTTTTACCTTGTTTCGAAGTTCTTTCTTGTAATTTTACTTCTACCATACTACATTAATTAGTGTAGTAAGATTTAAATAGAATATATTGCATTAATTAATGTATTAAGCTTGGGAGATTAAGTTTAAATAATCTAAGAGATAATAAATAATAAGATGGCAAAAAAGAAAAAATCAAATAAAAATTTGAAAATCATTTTGTTTTCTTTGGGCGGGATTATTCTTCTCGCAATAGGCTTATTTTTCATTCTAAATATTAAAGATAATACTCCTCAATATGTAGGGGATTTTACAATAACATCTGAAGATTCTAATTTTTTTGAAGTGAGATTTGGATTTTTTAATGAAGAAAAAGAATATGTTAAAACCTCTGGAAATGGAAATCTAAAAATTATTAATGACGAAAACGAAGAAGTATTTAATATGGATTTTGATTTTAACGAAACAGATTTTAAAACATATACAAATATGTTTTCAAACTCAGAAATTCTTTCTGCAACTTTTAGTTTAGGTAAAGAAGATATTACAAAAACAAAAGAAACATCTGGGACAGGACACCTTTCAATAAGTTTGGAAGATGGAACTTATTTCGAGACATTGGAAACCTCAATCTATGGATTACCAACCTATTCAACAGAAGAATTAAGTGAGATGAAAGAACAAGAATATAGTCAGGAAAAAATAGAAATTAATAAAGAAATAACTAGTGGGAAATTTAAGATTCAATTTTTAAGTTCAGGATTTTTTATTGAAGAATCATGGTTAGGAAGTGAAGAATATTATAGAATTGATATGAAAGTACAAAATACAGGAAATGAAAAAGATACATTAAGTATGAGTGATTTAGCAATAATAACTCCAAATGGTTATCAATATGAAAGAAGCTATGGGGGCACTTTGGATACTTCTTATGATTCTTATTATCCCGGAATTACAAAAGAAGGTTATGTTTTATTTGAAGGAGTTCCAAAAGGCGAAAGCTACACCTTGGCTTATACTATGGGATATGATGAAAATTGGGAACCAATTTATTACACACTAAAAATATAAAATGAAAAAACAGAAAAATATATTTGAAAAATTGAAAATGAATGAGAAGTTATATTTAGGTTCTCTATGCTTAGTTTTAATCGGTTTAATTTTGCCTTGGATAAATATCCCAATAGTTGGCTCTTCAAATGCACTAAATAGTTGGATTGGAATTACTGCTTTCATCTCGTCCATTGCATTGATTGGAATCTTCTTTTGGGAGAAGAAATACTCTTTGTTTTCCTCTTTGGTTTTATCTAGCATTAGTATTCTATATTTTGTTTATAGGATTGTAGATTTGGCATCTATGAAATTTAAATTAGATTTAGGATTTTTAGGAGAAATTAATTTGTTTAATTTTATTGGCATGGGAGTTTATTTGACACTTATTTCTCTCATAGGAATTTTTATTTTTTCTTTAAATCAAATATTAAACAAAGACTATTAACTTCTTTTAAAAAAAGAAGGCAAAAAGGAACTCCCCATTTTCTTTTTAGAAAAAAGAAACAAAAAGCGGGCTTATCTCTCCAATACATTGGTCGTCCCACCGTCCTCCCCCAACCTGAAAAGAAAAATTAAAACTCTGCGTCGCTTCGCTCCTTGCCACGCCTTGCAGGCTCTCGCTTCGCTCGGGTCAAGCAACAACAGTTAAACAGAAAATCCTTGCAGGATTTTCCCAAATTTTTTACTTTGTAAAAAACTCACGAGGTCATTACATTCCGCTCGTGCCCTTCGGGTTGTTTAACCCAATGTTGCTTGGCTTCGCCCAAATTTTAATTTTTCTTTTCTTCCCACCCAAACGATACGAGAGATAAGCCCGCGTCCTTCGGACAAATAGCTTTTGTCTTCGACAAAATAGAAAAACTTCTTTTATCCGACCACAAAAAAACAAACACAAAATTAAAATTTCGCATAACCAAGGATAAAAGGCTTCGTCCAAAATTTTTCATTAATAGGTGAGTCCCTAATGCCTTCAGATAAATAATTTGGCTTCGCCGAGAATTTGTTTTAATTAATCGGTTTTGCAATTTTCCACATTTCATTAAATTTTTCTTTTAAACTCTTAGATAATTCCTTATCTATAATCTTAATCATTGCAAGAATTTTATCTTTGTCGATAGGGTCATTTACTCTTAGAATTGTTTTATCTGTATCAATCACAGTAAAAGGTTCGGGTGATAAATCTTTCAGAATTCTAATTTCAATATTTTCAAGTATTTTCTTAAAAATCTTCATTTTCTTAAAAATCTTCATTTGAGTTTGTGCAAACCCCTCCGGAAAAATTGCTTTGATCTTAACGCCCCTTTTTACAGCCATATTAATTTCTTTTATCATCTTTGGAAAATTCATTAATGCAGATTTTATTTGACCATTTTTATTAATAACGTAGGGAATCATACAAATTTCTTTCTTCGCGTCAGTAAAAACTTTACTCATAATCTCTTCAATTTCATTACCTATTGCAGTCACCCAAAAAGTTTTTTCTTTTGGACATTGAACAGTTAGGCTAGTTATTTCTTCCTCGATTTGAATTAAAGTTTTCTTTAAATTTTTTAATTCTTCTTCAGACTCTATAGTTTTTTTACTAAGAATATTCTGAAATGCCCTCTTGGGATTCCTTATTTTATACTTTTTAGGTCTTGTGTTTTGTACTTCAATTAATCCTTTTGCAGATAGGCTTCCAAGAGATTCATATATTTTCCCAAATGGGATATCTCCCTCTTTAGATATAATACTAGCCTCGACTACACCTTTTTTTAGTATAATTTCATAAGCCGTAGATTCATACTTATTTAGCTTTATGTCGCGAAGTAATTCTTTAATTTCCATTGTTTAAACTGTTTGCAAGTTTTATTTTGAGTATAATATTTAAATACTCTCTTTATTATATTTAATTACAATACAACTACTCGGTTGTTTTAATATATAAAACTTTGGTAATAAAAATGAAAAACAAAATGATAATGGTTGGAATCCTTGTGATTCTTGCAGGGGTGTTTCTTTCTTCAGGCGTTCATGCATTTGCAGATACCATGTGTGTAGATTTTCAAGTTACAGATATAAATCCTTCTTCTGTAGAAATAGGAGAAGAGGTTACTGTAGGAATTCAGCTAGACAACTGCGGAAGTGATTTACCTGAAAATGTTCATTTTGAAATAACAAGATTTAGCAATGATATAATTATAAGAGAGCCTTTAGTTGTTGACTTTAAAAAACCTTTTGGATATGCAAATAGCGATAGATTTAACATTTATCATTTATATGTCACAGATAAAGCAACTCCTGGGGAATATGTTTTTGAATACAAACTTTCATATGGTGGCAAAGACCTTTCAATTGAGAAAGAAGGAAACTTTTCTATTACAGTCACAAGTCAAGAATCAGATTTGAATATTGCATATATAAAAACCGAGCCCATCCTCCCAAAAGTTGGAGATGAAGTCACATTAACTATTAGATTAGAAAATTTTGGAAGGGGTGATGCAAATTCGGTTAAGGCAAAGGTTGATATCCCATTTTTCGGAATTAAAGAATCTTTCCTAGGAGAATTAGAGTCTGGAGACGATAGTTCAGCAGTCTTCACATTAGTTTCAGATAGAAGTGGAGTTATAGATTACGATTTAATTGTAACTTACAAGGATGACTTTGGAAACAAAGAGTTTAGTGAATCTCTTGAGTTGAATATTCAAGAAAATCCTCGAAGCAATATACTTACTATGGGGATAGCTATTCTTCTAATTGCTTTAATTGGTGGAATAATTTATTATTTTAAATTTAGAAAATCTTTAAATAAAAAGGAAAAGAAATAATGGCATCTAGTAATGCAGGATTACTAGATACGTTAAAGGTTTCATTTTTCTTAGCATTTAGGTCAATTAAGAGAACAAATATTGGAACTACAATTTTAACAGTGTCAATTATCTCATTTGTTTTAGTAAATTTAATTTTTTTACCTTCAGTTGTAAATGGATTGCAAGAATCTATTGAAGAAGAGTCAAGAGATAATCAATATGGAAATATCTTAATTGAACCAAAAGAAAATAATCTTTATATAAATGATGTAAGTAATATACAAAAAAATATAAACAGTTTATCGGGAGTTATTGGAACAGCTCCTCGCTATGCTACTGGTACGACATTCTCTCATGAAGATGAATTTTTAGGAGGAACTCTTTATTCAATGGTTCCTTCTGATGAAATGCTCGTTTCAAAAATACATCAAGGAATAATTTCAGGAGAACACTTAAGTGATTCTGATAGGGGCGAGATACTTTTGGGAAGAGATTTAGCTGGAGAAAAAGATGTGGAAGAAGAACAGCCTTCATTAAAGGGAGCAGAGGTGGGGGATATTGTTACAGTAACATTTAGTAATGGAATTATAAAAGATTATAGGGTTAAAGGAATTTTTGGAGTAAGTAAAATGGGCACAGATGGTTTAGCATTTATTAGCGAAAAAGAAATGGAATCTGTTTTAGGAATTGATGACAAAGCTTCAGTAATTCTTGTTAAACTTTCTAATATAGGAACAGAAGATGAATTCCGTAAAAAGTTTATTGGACTCGGGATAAGTGAAGATATGAAAACATGGCAAGAGAAGATTGGTGGAGTTATTGGTTCAATTACTGGCACATTTAATCTGCTGACTATGATAACTACAGTAGTTAGTCTAATTATTGCAGTAGTAATAATTCTGGTGATTGTGTATATTAACACTGTTCATAATCAACGACAAATAGGTATTCTAAAAGCTATTGGAATTGGTCAAAATGTTATCATTTTCTCCTACATCTTTCAGGCATTATTCTATTGTGTTGCGGGAATATTTTTTGGTTCATTCTTGTTGTGGTTTTTAGCTTATCTTTTTACTCAAAATCCTATCGCATTTCCAATGGGAGAAGTTTCCCCAATTATTACATTTTCACTAATCGCTAAGAGCTCAATAAGCTTATTAATAATATCAATTATAGGGGGGTTTCTTCCGTCATGGCAAACTGCAAGACAAAGTATATTAAAATCAATATGGGGATAAAACAAAATGATTAAAGTAAAAGATTTAAAAAAAATTTATGATATGGGAACACTCAAAGTTAAAGCTTTGGATGGAGTATCTATGGATATAAAAAAAGGAGAATTTGTAGCATTAATGGGATTTAGTGGTTCTGGGAAATCTACTTTCTTACATCAGGTTGGATTATTAGATGCTCCTACCAGCGGAAGCATTATAATTGATAATGTAGATGTTTTAGAATTATCTGAAAAGCAAAAAACACTTTTTAGATTAAATAAGCTTGGTTATGTATTCCAAGAATATGCAATTCTTGGAGAGTTAACTGCATTGGAAAACGTATACCTCCCACTTCTAATGATGGGAAAAAGTAAGGAAGAATGTATCGCTTCTGCAAAAGAAGTCTTAGAAAAAGTGGGACTGGGAGATAGGACAGAGCACTTCCAAAAAGAATTATCTGGGGGTCAACAGCAAAGAGTGGCTATTGCAAGGGCTTTAGTTAATAAACCAAAAATACTTTTTGCAGATGAACCAACTGCTAATTTAGATAGTACGTCATCTATTCAGATTTTAGAATTATTTCAAGAATTAAATAAGAAGTATGGACAAACAATAGTCATGGTCACCCATGAAGATTTTCATAAAAAATATGTTGACAGGGTTATCTATTTAAAAGATGGAAAGGTTATTAAAAGTAGAAAGTAAAAACTTCTTTTCAAAAAAGAAGGCAAAAAGGAACTCCCCATTTTCTTTTTAAAAAAAAGAAACAAAAAGCGGGCTTATCTCTCCAATACATTGGTCGTCCCACCGTCCTCCCCCAACCTGAAAAGAAAAATTAAAACTCTGCGAAATTATTTCATAATTTCTTGCCACGCCTTGCAGGCTCTCACTTCGTTCGGGTCAAGCAACAACAGTTAAACAGAAAATCATTGCAGGATTTTCCCAAATTTTTTCTTGCAGAAAAAACTCACGAGGTCATTACATTCCGCTCGTGCCCTATGGGTTGTTTAACAACAATGTTAAGTCGAATTTTTTCTTCTGCTAAAAATTTAAATCTCCAATCTATTTTCCCACCCCAGACGGAAGCGCGCTTAGTTGCTTTGCAACAAATAGTTTTGTCTTAGACAAAAATAGAAAAACTTCTTTTATCCGACCAACGAAGAAGCCAACAAAATGCTTCGCACTTTGCATAACCAAGGATAAAAGGCTTCGCCCAAATTTTTCTAATTTATTTATATCCTACAACCTTATATCTTTTATTATATTTGCAAATTTTATATAATTCGTAAAATGTCCCGAATATAATAAGAATTCTAAAAAACCAAATCCCTAAAACTATTCCAGAATAAAAAATATTTGTTAGAAGCAAATCTTTTTCAATAAAATTAACAATATGTTCATAAATATTTATTTGAGAAGGAATAATATTTGTTAAACCAAGTAGGAATAAGAAAATCTTCTTCAGCAGATTGGCTTCTGATTTTTTCATTTTTTATTCCACTCCAAATATCTTTCATAATCTTTTTTGGAAATTCCAATAAATTCCATTACAAAGTTTGTATCCGACTTTACAAAATCCTTTAAATCATAAGGTTTATATGAAACAACTTTCCATCTCGGAATTATCAAACTTTCATCATGATTATTTTTAGAAATAAGATTACTATCTAAATAATCTACATTCGCAGATTTTATAATATAAATTTCAACCCAATTTTTTGTAGCATAAAATTTTATATCTGCCTGATTATCTTCATCTCTTATATTTGAAAAAGTAACAATATTATCCAACCATTTATATTTTGGAAGTTCTAAATAGTAGTTCGCCTTTATCATGTTGTCTTTGATGTATCACTTCGTTCTTTTAATGTAACGCCCCCGAAAAAACGTCTCCGGTTTGCTACGCAAATCCTCTATACCGCCTTGCAGGCTCTCCTCCTTTCAGTCGTCGGGACGTTTAACAGCGATTAAGAGGAAATTTCCTGCTGAAATTTCCCAAATTCGACTTCGTCGAACTTCTCTTAATCTCAATGTTATGCCAAAGGTTGTATAACAAACTCAGACTTTGCAAAAACATGCTCACTTAAAATTGTTTTGTAAATTCCAACAAATTTATTTTCACAAAAAACAACAATTGTCTCATCTTTTTTAACATCTGGTTTTTTTACTAAATCTTTTTCTTGAATCGGTTTGCCTGTGAAAATAGCTTTTAAATTGTCCTTTTTTATTTTAACAACAGAATGCAGTTCAGAAACAATTTCCCCAGGAATTATCATATCTCTTAACAATTTATCATTTCTGCCCTCTGTATTTATATCTCCATCTACAGAGGGTACACCCTTGGGTGCGAAGTACGCATTAACAGCCTTTTCAAAATCATACAAATTTACACTAGGATATTCCTTATCATTCTCTTTAAAAATTCCTGCCCTAACTCTCCGCAATTCTAACATATGCGCCCCAACCCCCAACTCTTTTCCTAAATCATCAATTAATTTTCTAATATAAGTCCCGCCCTGAACTTCTGCCCTAAACAAAATATTCTTTCCTTCCTTACTTTGGCCAAGCTTGGACGAAGTAGTTAGAGGCTTTGCCTCGCCCCTCTCAATTAATTCAAATGCTTTAACTTCTCTTTCACGCTCCTGTCTTTTCACACGAGATTTTACAGGCGGAGTTTGTTTTATCACCCCAGTAAATTTCTTTTTAATAACTTCTTTAATTTTTTTTAACTCAACCTCATCATGGATTCTCATTATTCCAACATATTCTTTATCTTCTCCTAAAAAATATCCTGTAAGTTTGCAACCACGATTCAAGGCAATAGGCAAAACTCCTGTAACTTTTGGGTCAAGTGTTCCAAAATGAGAAGTTTTTCTTAAACCCAAACTTTTTCTCACAAAATCAGAAACATTAAAACTCGTCGGTCCAGAAGACTTATCAATATTTATAATTCCAAACTCTAAAAGTTCTTTTATGCTTTTTTCTTGTTTTAGTCTTTGAAGGTTCATTATGATTTTAAGAATTAAAACTTTAAAAGATTAACTTTAATTAATTTGTCCTTCTATACCCTCTAGAAAATTTTTTAGCTATATCATAAGAAATATTTTCCATCAATACATTTGCTCTGGCTACTCCATCAAACCCTTTAGAAAGCTCCCCACTTCCCATATTTTTAAAAGCCATATATGCTATCTTTCTTTTACATAAAAATCTATTTTCTTTAAAGTGCTCTAATATTTGGGTTTCAAACAAGTCTTCATTTAATTGTGTTTCATTCTCGCCAGGGGTATCAAATATCATAATTTTAACCTCTGGTCTTTCTGTTCCGAAAATAGATTCCCTAACCATAATTAAGGAGAATTTCTTTTATTTATAAGTTTTTATTCATTATAAAATATACTTTAAACTTCTCCTTTCAAATATTTCTTTCTCTTTTCTTCTTCAAATCTCTCAATCGCATAACGCAACATGGTCCTCGGCATTTCCTTATAATGCTGTTTTAAAAAATTCTCTTCAACTTCTTCATTACGTTTTCCAATTTCCCTTAACATCCAACCGACTGCTTTATGGATTAAATCATGTGTGTCTTGAAGCAACAATTCTGAAATTGCAAGAGCATCACCAAATTCATCTTTTCTAATAAAATTAAAAGTAGAAACAATCGCAATTCTTCTTTCCCAAAGATTTTCAGAACGAACCAACTTATACAAAATCTTTTTATCACGCTTAAACAAAAAATCACCAACAATATTTGGAGCACTTAAGTCAACTAAATCCCAGTTATTCACGCATTTTATATTTTGTAAATAAAAATTAAAAATATTTTCTTTTTCTTCTTCATCTGCGATTTTGAATTTTTTATCTAAAATTCTCAAAGCACAAACACGCTGTTCATGAATTTTACTTTTTAACAATTCTTTAATTTTTGGCAAACCAATCCCATAATATTTTTTTGCAATGTCATGTATCTGTTTAGATTTAATCCCAAAAAAAATATCTCCTTCACCATATTCTCCTGGCCCTGTTTTGAAAAACCGCTGAAGAATCTCTGCTTGCTCAGGATTTCCTGCCACTTCAAGTTCCTTAAGTAATTTTTGCAACATACAATTTCCTGCCCACATAAATTTATATATTTATCTTAATTAATTAAAGCATGTCTCTAAAAGAAATTCAAAACCAAGTAGATGAATGGATTAGCAAATTGAAAATAGGATATTACAAACCATTAGAAATTTTAGCTCAAATGGTTGAGGAAGTAGGAGAATTGTCTAGAGAATTAAATAACCGATATGGTCCTCGCATTAAAAAATCTCCAAAAGATACAGCAGACATTAGTTCTGAAATGGCAGACATTTTATTTGCCGTAGTTTGTCTGGCAAATTCACATAATATTAATTTAGATGAAGCATGGAAAAAACATATGGATAAATTAACTAGCCGGGATAAAAATAGATTTGAGTTAAAATAATTACTTCGCCAAAGCTTTTCTAACAGGCTGAGTCTTTTGCTTTTTCTTCCCACCAACACTTTGCTTTAATTCTTTAGCTGCTGATTTTTCAATTTGTTTCATAACCTCTGCACCAGCTTTTATTTTTGCCGACTCAATCTTTTTCTTGCCTTCTGTATTTATTTCTTCTTCAGCAAGTTTTTTGCCCTCTGTATTTAAATCTCTTTCTACAGGAGGTACGCCCTTGGGTGCTATTTTCTTCTTCCCAACTTCTTCAGCCGCTTTTTCTTTTTTCTCTTCTCTTAATTTTTTAAACTTTAATTTATCAGAATAATCTACAAGTTCAACCTTAACAACACCTTTTTCCTTAACAGCCTTAACTTTAATTTTCACAGGCGGCTTTTTAATTCCCCTGAACCACATCTGCTCATTCAAATATTTATCAATCTTAATTTTTTTCAAATCCCGATTTTTAATTTTCATATGTTTTGCTAAAAACTCTTTAATTGTCTTAATAGCCTTTGGAGTTTTTTTATAACGCGGAACAGCCCTCCCTTTATATCTAAGCGGGATAATATATTCTCTTTCAATTTTTTCTGTTTTAGGTTCTATTTTTTTTGCCATTTATCCAAAATGTGACTTTCTCTGTCGTCTAGGTTTAATATGTAATTTAGTTCTTCTCCATGAACGTCTGTTTTTTGTCATAGTAGACGGATGAACCTTTTTTCCCATACCATATTTTTTAATAACAGCCCAAACAGGTGCCCACTTTGTCTTCCTGCCTTCTTTCGCAAGTTTTGTTTTTTTAGCTTGATTTTTTATTCCCATTAATCTTTATTTCTTGACCAAAACAATTTTATTTCATGTTTATGTGAATTATAATAATCCCATCTTTTTTTAATAAATTCACAATATTTATCTTCTATATAAGAAAGAAGCAACGCTTGTTCTCCTTGAGTAAGCCCCTCAAAATATTTAACATAATTATTTTTCTTTAATGTCCCGTCCACAATTTTTATTGATGAGGCGTTAGAATAATTTTTTATAAACTTTCTTAATTCTTCAACTTTTTTATCAACATTTTCTAGGTTTTCGGATAATTGTTCACTAATTCTTTTTTTTAACATTTTTTCTGGGATAAATAGTTTGTTTGCTATTGATTTCATTTCAAATCCTCCATAAATTCTTTTCCTCTAGCAGTTAATTGCCGTCCAGGTTTTTTACTTCGAACACCTTTAACCACTTTTGCAATTTCTGTAAAACCTGCCGCATCTGCTTGCTGAAGAATTGTTCGAATTATTTTCCCACCAGCTTTTTTGAATTTCTCTGGTTTGTAACCCCTATTTTTTTTAGAACCATATTTTGTCCTTAAACGATTTACCCCAACAATCTCTTTTTTGTAAATTTGTTTTAAAATACTTGCAGCCCTCTTGTGCCAAAAATCCTCGTCGTCAATTGGCCTCTCTTTTGCAGAACCAGATTTCACAAACCCTGCCCACTCTGGCATTTCAAACTCAGCAACTTTTTTCAGTGCTTCAGCTAATTTTAAATTATATTCCTGTGCATTAAATTCATATATGCTTGCCATTTTATTTGTCTTGCTCTACAGCAATAGAATAACTCATAGAGTTATTTAACTAAAAATAAAGAAGTATTTAGGTTTATAAATTTTTGCTTAAATGTTCTCGGTATTCTTCCTCTTCTTTTAAATAGGCTTGAATTACTATAGCCCTTATAGAATCATAGTTTAAATCAGTTCCTCTAAAAAACTCTCCTTCTCTTTGATGAACTGGCAACCATCTTTCAATAATTCCTTTTCCTCTTTGTCTATTTGCATTTGCAAGTTCTTTTAATGTTCCTCTTGGAAAAAGAAGATATTTTTCAGTTTCTCTTACATTTAATCCATATCCTTCTATTTCTTGAGGATCTAATCTTACATCTAATTCATCATCTTCTATAATAATTTTCCATTGGTCATAACTTATCATTCAATTTTAACTGACAATGTCTTTTTATTAATATCTGTCTTCAAAAATACATGTTATTTTCTCGCCTTCCGCCACTTTTTCAAAATAATTGTATAACCAATATTCCGCGCAGTATAATATTTTCCTAATTTTTCCAAAATCTCCTCTGAGATTTTTTCCAATTCTTTTTTATCCCTACAACAACTTTTCAAAACAGAAATCTTCACATTTGACAATTTTTTAAAATGGTCCTGCAAAGTTTTCAAAAAATTTTCTGTCAAACCCTGCTTTCCTAATTGTATGCTTCCTATTCTTCCCATTCTTTCAAAAACCTCTGAATTTCTTCTTTTTTTATTTTAATTTTTTTGATTTTATCAACTCCAAATGTTCCAATCTTCATTCCGGCTTTTTTACAAATATCTTTTCCTTTAAAGCGATGAACAATAACATCTTTTTTATTTTTTTTCCAATCTTTTGAAAATGCCGCACAAAAAATCGCCGCATTTTTTATGTCTCCTTTTTTTGCTCGCCCTTTAATATTTACAAACCCGCTTCCAACAGCCGCAGTATGAAAAACTTCCTCATTTTTTCTTACCTGTGTAATAAGTTCCTCGTTATTCGGCGCACTTTTGCCACAAAAAATCATAGTTCCTCTGTCTGTAATCATCTCTCTAAATTTCATATTTACTTAAAGAAGAAGAGTATTTTAAATCTATTTATTTAATTTCTCATTTACAATTTTCAAACAATCTTTTTGATTTTTCCAAGTTAATTTTTTCATGGCATCAGAAAAACCAACCCATTTAAAATCAGAATGTTCTAGTTTATCCAATATTATTTTCTTTTTCTCTACTTCAACAGCGTATAATTTGTATGTTTGGCCTGCAACTTTTGGCCTGTCTAGACATTCTTTTTTATATTTGTAAACTCCTTTTTTTCTAAAACTTTTTATCTTCAAAGGCTTTAATCCTGTTTCTTCTTTTAATTCTCTCCTTATAGCAAACCTTCTTAATTCATATTTTTTTATTCCACCTTTTGGAAATTCCCAACCTTTCCAATGAAGTTTTCTTTTCAAAATTAAATATTTTATTCCTTGTTTTGTTTGTGTATATACAACAATAAAAATAGCTCTTCTTATTTTTTTCACCCCCATTTCTTTAAAGCCTCTTCTAATTCAACATGCGTCCTTGCATATTCTTTCAAACTCTTTTTTTTCAAGACAGCATCAACTGCTTGACACATTGCAATTGCGCCAGCTTCTGTTCCAAATTTATGTCCGTGAATTCCTCCTCCTGCTTGAATGACAATATCCTTTCCCAGGTTCTTCATAATTTTACCAACTATTCCAGGATGAACTCCTCCAGAAGCTACAGCCAAAACAGGTTTTGTTTTATACCACTTTTGAGAAAGATTTTTTCTTGTTTCTTTTGTGAATTCTTGTTCAATATCTTGTTCAATATGTAAAACTTCATCTTTTCCTCCAACCATTTTTCCTACAACAGTTCCAATATGTAAAGTATCAACTCCTACCATTCTTGCGAATTGCGCAATTACTTCCATATTCATTCCATGACTTGAATTTCTGTCAAACATTGCATGTCCTGCACGATGTGCATGAATCGGAAGTTTTGTAAAATCCCTTGCTGTTTGTAAAGCTGCCCAACCCAAAGTCAAGATATCTAACATAATATAATTCCCTCCATTTTCTTCAACAAACTTAATTCTTCTTTTCATAGTATTTGTTTCAGCTGTGCAATTAACCAAGTAAGCTTTTTTCTTTCCTGTTTCTTTTTCTGCTTTTTTCCTCAGCTTATTTGTTAGTAAAAATCTTTTCTTAAATTTATTAAAATTTTGGCTTGTTAAATTCTCATCATCCTTAACAATATCACAACCTCCTTTCCAAGCCTCATATGCAACTTTAGCATGCTCTCTTTCATCTAATCCAACCTTTGGTTTTACAATAGTTCCAATAAAAGGTCTGTCTTTTACATTAAATTTTTTCCTTAATCCCTCAATTCCAAATCTTGGTCCCTTAAAACTTTTCAACATTTTCTTAGGGATTTTTATATCTTCCCATAATAATCCTTTAACAGATTTCATTCCAAAAATATTCCCTCCAATAGAAGATAAAATCTCAGGCAAATTTCCTAATTCAAATAATTCAATAGGATAGGCAATTCTAACCCTATAATTTTTTTTGTCAATATAATAAATTTTTGGAGCAAGTTTTTTATGAATATTTTTTTTCAGAGTAGAAATTTCAGTCCATGTTCCAATAGAACTTTCACCTGCAACAGCATTAATAACTTCTCTAAAATTTTTACCTCTCGCAGGAGTAATTTTATATTGACAAATTACATCTGTTTTTTTTGGTAAATATTTTAATTTTATGAATTCAAATTTTTTCACCATCTTTTATTATATCCAATACTTCTGGAATTGTTTTAATAATATAATTAGGTTTTTTATAATCTTCTTTATCTGCTTTTATTTTTTTATTAGTAATTGCTACACTATCAATCCCCAAAGAATTAGCTCCTTCAATATCCGCTACTAAATTATCTCCTACCATAATTGCTTCATTAGGAAGAATATTTAATTTATTCAATGCTAATAAAAATATAATCGCATTTGGTTTTTCACCTCCTGCTTCTTCTGAAGTAACAAGATAATCAACATATTTGGTCAATTTTAATTTATCTATTTTTCTCAGTTGAATATGTGCTGTTAAATCAGTTACAATTGCTATTTTAATTTTCATTTTTTGTAATAGTTTTAATGTTTGTTCAACTCCTTTTCCAATTTTCATATTATTTAGAAATGTGTCCCAATAAGTTTTATACATTTTTAAAATAATTTTTGGTTCAACAGTATTATGGGTTTTTTCAATAACTCTTTGAAAATATAAAACACGATTATGCGACGACGCTGTTCCTGCAAGTTCATTTTTTATTTCATCATTTGCCATCTTATATAATGCGAGAAATTTTTTCTTTGAGATTTTAATATATTTTGCTAAAAGAGGATAAATGGCATCGAGTGCTTTACTATGTGCATAATGATAATCATATAGAGTATCATCCAAATCAAATAAAATTGCTTTTTTCACCATCTTTATTTTAGAATAATCCTCATCTTTATAAAACTATTTCAAACTTTTATAATTTTACTCTTTCCATCAACATCCTCAACAATAAAACCTTTTTTCTTAATCTTATCTCTTAACTCATCTGCTTTTTTAAAATCTTTTTTCTTCCGAGAATCTTCTCTTTCCTTAACCAACTTTTTAACCTCTTCAGGAATTTTAATTTTTTCTACTTTCAATAAATCCAAACCAAAAACTTCATCCATCTTTTTAATTGTCTTAATTTTTCCTTGAGCTTTTTTATCACGAACCAATTTCCATAAAACTTGCAAAGCCCGAGGCATATTCAAATCATCTTCAATCGCCTCTTCAAATTCTTTCAAATAATCCCCATGAGTTTTCTTATCCTCTTTAAAACCAGAAATAATATTTTTTAATCTTTGATAAGATTCTTTTACAGAAGCAAGTTCTTTAAAATCAAATCTAATTATTTTTCTGTAATGAGTTAACAAACACAAATACCTAAACTCCATCGGCGAATAACCTTTTTCTTCCAAGTTTTTTAAACGGATAATTTGTCCGGTTGACTTTGACATTTTACCTTCTTTAAGATTAAGATGATTATTATGCAACCAATATTTTACCCAAGGTCTTTTTCCAAACGCAGTTTCTGATTGCGCAATTTCATTTATGTGGTGCGGGTTCATATTGTCAATACCCCCTGTGTGAATATCAAATTGTTCTCCTAGATATTTAGAAGACATAGTTGAACATTCAATATGCCATCCTGGAAAACCAATCCCCCACGGAGAAGCCCATTCTTGTTGTCTTTCTCCTGGTTTTTCAGAAAATTTCCACAAAGCAAAATCCGTCTTATTTTTTTTCTCCCCCATCTTTATTCTTTTTCCTGCTTGTAAACCGGCAACATTTATCCTTGCTAATTTCCCATAGTTCTCAACTTTAGAAGTGTCAAAATAAATGCCATCTGAGGTTTTGTAAGTATAACCTTTCTTTTCCAAAATTTTTACCAATTCAATCTGTTCTTTAATATAATTTGATGCCCATGTCCATTTGTCGGGCATAATTATATTCAATTTTTTTAAATCTTTTTCAAAATCATCAAAATAATAATGAGTTATTTCTTTAGCACTCTTGCCTTCTTTTTTCGCAGCCACTTCAATCTTGTCTTCTCCTTCATCAGCATCAGAAGTCAAATGCCCAACATCAGTCACATTAATGATGTGTTTAATTTTAAATCCCTCATACTTTAATACCCGATAAAGAGTGTCCTCAAAAATGTATCTTCTCATCCCTCCAATATGCTGATGCCAATAAACCGTAGGACCGCACCCATACATCCCAACCTCCCCTTTTTCAATTGGCTTGAAAACTTCTTTCTTCCTAGTCAATGTATTATATAGTTTCAACATGATAAATATAGGAAAACTTAATTTAAAAATCTAATCAACAAATCGCAGAATTCAATGTCCCGATGTGTTTTATATCAATATAAGAAATATGTGTTTTTGTAATCCCAGTTACCTCATTATTTTCTTCCATTTCTATCTTTAAACTTGTGTCAGAAGTTTCTCTTGGAATGTTTAAAAGTAAAATAGTTACTGTTGTTTGTCCTGGAGAAACAGTCCCTTCCCAATCTTCATCTAAAATCCAATCCTCAACAATATTTGTTGGAGTTCCTTTTAAACTTTCTATATTTTTTATTCTCAATTTATAATCTGTTTGAGTATCTGTATTTATTATGCATATAACTTGTCTTCTTCCTCCATCCCCCAAAGTCACTTCATGACCTCCTTCTCCAATGCATTTTACTCCATAATCATTTACGCCAAATAAACCCTTTACTTCATTTTTAACATTTTCACTCATCTCTTCAGTTAGAGTTATTCCAGAACACATAATAGTTCTAACCAAATACATACCCATAATTAATACAACCATAAGAATAGCTATAGTAACAATAGTTCCAATGCTCATTTCCATCGCCCCTTTTTTTTCATTAATCATTTTAAATTGCTGGGAAATTTTGAATTTGATCTTGCACTATTGGAATAAGATATTTAATAAATACTACAAGAAATACAATTGCTAAAATTATTCCGACGACATTCACAATAATTCCAGCTTTTCCAATTTTATTCGGATTCTTTTTTTGCTGAATCATTGAAAATATAAGTCCAACAATTCCAAGAAGAATTCCATTGTTTCCCATAAAAATAATGCTTGATATTCCAAGTGTAAGCCCTATAATACCAAAAGATTCCTTATTAGATTTTTCACCACTCTTTTTTGCCATAAATTAATTAATAGTTTTTGTTTTATAAATGTTTTGAAGTGAGAACAACGTCCGAATGGATTTACAATTTATTAAATGGGGTCCCCGGGAGTCGAACCCGGGACACCATGATCTTCAGTCATGTGCTCTCCCGCTGAGCTAGGACCCCTTCACATCCTATAAAACAATTGAACAAGAAATCTTTTTTAAATATTTGTAATGTGGTTTACATACGATTTCGTGGTATGGATTAAAAATAAAAGTTGTAAGTCAGGAATAGGCCAGATTCTGTCGTTCGCTGAGGCCTCCTTTAGGATGTCATGCCCCAAAAAGGGGCCAGACCAAACGTGTTAACATTCAACTATGCGTCTTAGACTTGCACTGACCGAGATGCCCGTTTCATCAAATCCTTATCGTCGACGTTCCCCGCAAGGTTCATTACTCTCGTTCGAAACTGAAATTTCGGACGACGGCTTGAGGTTTCCCTCTTGCCATGATAAGGCTGTGGCGTTTCTGTAACAGAGCTTTGCTTCACAGCAACCAGGATTTCCCTGACAGTCTTTATAGTGTCCGGACCTTCCGCAGGGCTTAGAAATCATATCTTGACTTCTTGATAATCTAATATCAAAGTCCCGAAGTTAACTACCTGACTTACAAAAATACTTCGAAGAAAGAGTTTTTAAGGTTTATTGTTTAGAAATATTTATGGATTCCCATACAAAAGAGGTTAAAGAAATTTTTAAAGAATTGAAAACTTCTGAAAAAGGATTAACTCAAGAACAAGCAAAAACTAGGTTAGCAAAAACAGGATTAAATGAAATTTCCAAAAAAAAGAAAACCCCCAAAATTTTTGTTTTCCTTAGACAATTTAATAGCCCTTTAATTTACATTTTGTTCGTCGCTATGATTATCTCTTTTATTTTTGACCATGTTATTGACGCATATGTTATTCTCGCGGTTGTTTTAATTAATGCGATTATTGGTTTTGTTCAAGAAAGAAAAGCAGAAAGAGCAATTGACGCGTTAAAAAAACTCGTTGTATCTTATGCAAAAGTTTACAGGGACGATAAACTTTTAAAAATTCCTTCTAAGGAAATTGTTCTTGGTGATATTATTTTATTAGAAGAAGGAGACAAGGTACCAGCCGATGCCCGCCTGTTTGAAATGAAGAATTTTAGAACACAAGAGTCTTCATTAACAGGCGAATCATTTCCTGAAGAAAAAAATTTGAAAATTCTTGAGAAGTCTGTTGTTTTATCAGATAGAACAAATATGGTGTTTATGAGCACACTTGTTGTTTCTGGACAAGCAAAAGCCGTCGTCGTCGGAATAGCAAACAAAACAGCAATCGGTAATGTGGCAGAATCCATCCAAGAAATAGTCCAGCCGAAAATGCACTTCAACAAAAAAGTAAATCAACTCGCTATGCAAATGGCAATCTTTGCAGGAGTTGGGGCGGCATTAACATTTATTATCGGATATTTTTTTAACAAATTAGAGTTCTTTGAGATATTTTTATTCACGATTGCTTCACTTGTTTCAGGAATCCCAGAGGGTTTGCCCGCGGTTTTAATTATTGTTTTAGCAATAGGAGCAAGACGGATGGCGAAGAGGAATGCGGTTATAAGGCATCTCCCAGCTGTAGAAACTCTCGGTGTTGCAACAATAATCGCAACAGATAAAACAGGAACACTAACTCAAAACTCAATGACCGTAGAAAAAATAATAACTCCCGACGCTGAATTAAGTATAACTGGAAATGGCTGGGAACCAATAGGAAGATTTTTCCAAAATAAAACTGCAATCAACCCATTGAAAATACCTTCTATACAAAAATTATTATCTATCTCTGCGCTTTGTAACAAAGGAAATCTCTTAAGAAAAGATGGAGGTTATGAAATTGTTGGAGACCCAACAGAAGTCGCATTGCTGGTTCTAGCAAAAAAAGCAGGCATGGACAAACAAAAATTGCCAGAAGAAATAATCGATGACTTTGCGTTCAGTTCAGATTTAAAATTCAGGGCAAGCTTAGTTAAAGTATCTCAAAATAAAAAACAACTTTATTCTGTTGGGGCTTTTGAGACGATATTAAAAAATTCTTCATACGTTATTGAATCAAATAAAAAAATAAAATTAGATAATAAAACAAAAGAGAAATTTTTAACAGATGCAGAAACATTAGCAAAAAAAGGAATGAGGGTTTTAGCCTTAGCTTACAGAGATTTGCCCAATTTAACAAATTCTGTTTCTAAAGATTTAGTTCATAATTTAATTTTTGTAGGGTTTGTTGGAATGAAAGATCCTCCTCGTCCACAGATAAAACAATCTATTGAAAAAGCAAGAAATGCCGGCATAAGAATTATTATGAAAACCGGCGACCATAAAGAAACAGCTATTGCAATAGCAAAAGAAATTGGTTTGGCAAAGGGAAATATAAAGGCCCTAACTGAAAATGATTTGGAAAATTTATCCAAACAAGAATTTAATGATGCTGTAAAAAACACAGATATTTTTGCAAGGGTAACCCCTAAGATGAAATCAAGAATTGTCCAATCTTTACAAGAGCAAGGGGAAATTGTTGCTATGACTGGCGACGGGGTTAATGATGCTATTGCATTAAAAAGAGCAGACATCGGAATTGCTATGGGAATTATTGGAACAGATGTTGCAAGAGAATCAAGCGAAATTATTTTGACAGACGATAATTTCACGTCAATAGTAAATGCAATTGAAGAAGGGCGAATTGTTTTTCAGAATGTTCGACAAACAAGTTTTTTTCTTGTGACAACAAATGTTGCCGAGGACGTTACAATTATTTCTTCCATGGCGATGGGCTTTCCTTTGCCAATGCTCCCAATACAGTTGCTTTATTTGAATTTAGTTACAGGAGGAGTAGTTGACGTTGCTCTTGCAATGGAACCAGGACACCACGATGTTTTAAATCAATCACCGAGGGACAAAGATGAAAAAATTTTAAACAAAGAATTAATGCCGTTTCTAATTTTAATGTCAGGGTTAATGGTTTTAGGAACAATACCTCTCTTCAAATATTTCCTACCAGATTTAGAAAAAGCCAGAACCGTCGCGTTTGTTTCAATGTCTATGTTTCAATTGTTCAACGTATTTAATATGCGTTCTTTGAAAAAATCTTTATTTAAAATAGGAATCTTTTCAAACAAATGGGTAACTTGGGGTTTAATAGTAACTTTATTAGCAATGCTGGCTGTAATTTATTTGCCTTATCTTCAAAATATTTTTCAATTTGTTCCATTGAGTATGAAAGAATTTCTAATAATAAGTTTAATAGCGTCGTCAGTTTTTATTGCTGGAGAAATTTATAAGTTTGTAAGGTATAGAAATAATTAAAAACTAAAATTCATTTTTTATCTTATGAATAAGAAATTAGTAATCTTTATAATAGCAGTGATTTTAGTTTTAGCAGTAGGAACTTATAAAATGACAGGAAATATAATAAATAATCCAGTAAAAGTAAAACTTGAAACAAATCAAGGAGACATTGTAATTAATCTTTATAGTGATATGCCAATTACGTCTGGAAATTTTAAAAAATTAGTTGAAGAAGGTTTTTACAACGAAATTTTATTTCATAGAATAATGAATGGTTTTATGATTCAGGCAGGAGACCCTCTAACAAAAGATTCAACTAAAAAAGAACTTTGGGGAACAGGTGGTTCAAATAATATTCAAGACGAATTTACTCATGCTGGTGGAAATAGAAATAGTAGAGGAACAATTTCCATGGCAAACGCAGGCCCAAACACTGGTTCAAGCCAGTTCTTCATAAATCTAAATGATAATAATTTTCTTGACACAAAACATCCTGCTTTTGGAAAAGTAATTGAAGGAATGGATATAGTCGACAAAATTGCAAAAGTTCAAACAGACGCGAATGATAGACCTTTAGAAGAAGTCAAAATAATTAAGGCAAGTATTTTGTAATCCAAAACATTTAAATTCTCTTATATCTCTAATCATTTATGAAAAAGAGTGTGATAGTATTACTTGTAGCAATCTTGTTAATTTCTCCATTAATTCAAGCCCAAACATATTCTGGATTAAATCGATTTACCGACGACGTAAAATTATTTTTTTCTTCTGGAGATAACAAAGTAATGACTGCTTTAGCAATTAGAGAAAAAGAAGTAGAGTCTGCGATTAACAATATTCAAAACCAAGGAGAAGACAAGGCAATTAAAAATTTAGAAAAAGCAAAACAAAAACTTCAGATTGTGCAAGAAAAAGTTTCATTAGAAACTTCAGAAGAAATTCAAACAAGCGTTGATGAAATCATAGACAAAATAAATGAAGAAGATGATTTACCAGATGAATTTGACGATTACATTTTAGAAGAAGAAAAAACACAACTTACTGCAGAACTCACTGAAAAAACTTTTGAGTATTGCACAGAACTTGCAAAAGAGGATTTTGCTTTAATGCTAAAAGAAAAAGAATGCAATCCAGATACTGCTCCTCCTGGGCTTGAAAAAGAATTAGAAAAATTAAAAGACCTTCAATTAAGAATGTTTGTTCAATTAATGTTAGAGATTAGAAGTTGTATGGACGACCCCGGGACTTGTAATTGCGAGGCTAATGTTGATGTGGAGCAAAAAGCAAAATGCGAAAAAATGGTTGCTTTAGCACTTAAGTGTGAGTATAAAGAAGACGAAACTTCTTGTAATGAATTAAAAGCTATGGAACCTAAAAAAGGAGATAGTTTTGCAGAAAGTTTTGTCCCTGATTATTTAATGAATTTATTTAGAGAAAAAGAGGGGAGTATGATAGGATATGATTCACAACCTTCAGACGGAGTTCCTGAAGAATGTTGGGATTGGAATGAGAAACCAGAATGCAGACAATATGATCATCTAAAAGAAACAAAGGATGATTGGGATGAATATGGAAACTTTATAGGAAAAAGACCCAAAAAGAAAGAACCAACAATGCAAGAATCAGTTCCAGAATGTTTTGATGAGAATAATAATTTCTTAGAAGAAAAATGTGGTAAAATTAAGGTTGTTAGAAATGAAGAAGGATTAGTTAATTATCTAATTGAAAAAGAAATTGATGGTATCATTGATGATTTTGAAAATAAATCAGCACAGCGTAGATACGCTCCCGGGACTTCTGCTAATGGAACCGAAGGGCCAATAGGCGAAGAAATTTGGACTGTGGATGAAGGAGAATGGACAGTAAGTGATAAAGTAAGAGAAATAAAACAAGATATGAATCAAATTCAAATTCAAATTGTAGCGAGAACTTATGCTCCGGGAACAGGTCCTGGAGAACCTGGAGTTGTTGATGGTGATGGGGGAGTTGTTATAGATGGAGATGAACCAGGGGTTGTAACAAATGGTGATGGAGGAGTTGTTGTAGATGGAGATAAACAAAAGGAACTATAACAAATGATGATGTAGGGAATATTGTTGATAATGATATTGCAACTGTTGTAGATGGAGATGGGCAAGATGTTGGAATTAATAATGATGTAGCAACAGATGATGATTCAGGTAGCAATGATGTTGCAGGAGTAGATCCAGGACCAGACGGAATTGTAGGAGTTATTGAGGGAACTGGAGAACCAGGACCTGGTGATGAAAATTAAAATGAAAAAAGAGGATAAAAAATCCATAAAAGAAATTGGGGTTTGGGATGTAACTTGTTGGATATCTGCAGGTTTAGCAGTATTAATGTCTTTTTTTTCAGCAGTTGTAACAATTAAAGCAGGACAAATATTTATCGGGCTTCTTTTCTTTATTCCAGGAATTTTTGCAACGGTCCCAAAAAAATATCTTAGAATTAGCAGAACATTAAAAGTAATTATATTTATCGTAGTTTATTTTGTCCTTCTAATAATCAGCGGACTTAATGCTCCAACACCTGAACAACAATATGAATATTATAATTTAGGAGATTTATTTAATTTGGATTATGAAAAAGAAATTTTTTCAATGAAGATAAATAATATTACTAAAGAGACTCAAATAATGGTTGACAACGGACAAAATTTGACAACTTCTGGATTTTATCTTTTTGTAAATGGAGAAATAACAAACTTGGGAAAAATAACTGTTCATAACACAAACCTTTTTGGTGTAAAATTTATTTCAGAATTAAAAGATGCCCAAGATAACATATATGTTCCTATTGCAACAAACACCAGGGTTGAAGGTTTTCAGCCAAATCTAGAGAAAAAATTTTATTATGTTTTTGAAATTCCTAAATCAGCTTCGGGCTTGAAATTTTTCGTTAAAGATAATACAAAGGTTATCAAAGCAGTTAATTTAGAAAAATGAAAAACCCAAAAGTCGTTTTGTTTTCTTTAATCGCACTTGGATTCCTTGCTCTAACTTTTTTAGTTGATTGGATATTTATAATCGGAGCAGTAATTCTTTTGTATTTGAATCAGAAAGAGTTGATGAAAAAATAAAAATTAAAAAAAATAAAAATTGAGATTAAATCTCTCTAACTAAAATCTCCTTACGACGTTTTCCTTAGAAAACGAAGAAGGTTAATTTAGAATCTCCTTACGACGTTTTCCTTAGAAAACGAAGAAGGTTAATTTAGAATCTCCTTACGACGTTTTCCTTAGAAAACGAAGAAGGTTAATTTAGAATCTTCTTTCACGACTAAAGTTATTGTTACTTCTTGGTCTTTGTGGTTTTTTATCTGGGTCAAATGGTTGTGCTTCATTAACCTTAAGATTTCTTCCTTCAATTTCTTTTTCATTCATTTCAGAAATTGCTTTCTTTGCACTCTCGTCTTCTTTAAAAGTTACAAAACCGAATCCTTTTGACCTGCCTGAATGCTTATCTGAAATAACGATTGCTTCTTCAATCTCACCATAAGATGAGAACATTTCTGTCAACTTCGCGTGATCAACACTCCAAGGCAAATTGCCTACATATACTTTCATATTATTTTCCTCCTTGCATCTATATCTTAGAAATAGTTTTCTATCCTAAGTCTAAAATAAAAAATAAGAATTCCTTTTAAATGTTTCTAATTTGAAAAAAGATAGGAACATTTAAATACATCTTACCATTATCTATGTGTATGAATATTAGTAAGAAAGACTTATTGAGAATCAATCATGGATTTGGGGGAAACCTCAGAAGCGATTCAAGTCTTGACTTTGCGTTTGATAAATTAGAAGACAAGAAACTTGGAGATTACAAAAAATTGGCATATCTCTTAAGGGCAATTTTAGTTGACCACCCATTTTCAGACGGAAATAAAAGAACTGCAATGTTCTTAACTTTTGCTTTTGCAAAAGAAAACAAAAAGCAAGTAGAAAGGGATTTACTAATACATCATATAACTTCAATAGCAAAAAACAATATTCAGGAAATAAGAAACATTGAGTGGAGAATGAAAAATGCAATCAAATGAAATCAAACAAATTTTGAAAGAGAACAAAGAAGCTTTTGAAATCCTCGAAAACTACGACAAAACTCACGAGCTTCCGTTCCAAAGAAAAAGAATTGACATAACTTTATCAGTAGCAACTATAAACAAACTAAAAGCAATAAAAGAAAAAACAGGGAAACCAATTTCACAGATTATTGAGGAGAAGGTTGGTTGAGAGCAAAAGTTTTTGAATATAAATTTAATCAAAGAAATAAGAACCTAAAGCATAATTCCCGTCATTAAGACGAGCAATTGATCTCATATGAGAACTTCTCTCCATATACCATGGTTTCAAATCAATAATGTTTTCAGCAGATAATTCAAAACCTCCATCTTCTAATTTTTGAGAAATATCTTTTTTACTTAATGGTTTAGAAACATTAGGCATTAAATTATTTAATCCAAGCAAAGATAAAATTGGACCAACAGTACATGCAAATTCTTCTTTTAAAGAAGACGGATTATAATTAAATATTTTTCCTGCAATTTTTCTTAATTTATCATTTTCCATTTGTTGTTTATACTTCCTTACATCTGTATCTGAATGTAATTATTGTGTTTTAAAAATTTTAAGTTTTATAAATCTTTCTATGATGTAACTACTTTAAGATTAAATCAAACAAAATAAGCAGTAGAAGTAATTCTTAGAATAATACATGGAGGCTATTAGTAGTTCTATGCTGAAATTGTCGGCGAACCTTCAATCTTACACAAGAACTCTATCAACGTCATCTTCTTTGACGGCCTTAATTGTCTCGTTTTGCGGATGGCTTCGAGCTTAGATGCATTCAGCTCTTATCCACACAATGCGTAGCTATGCAGCTTGCCAAATGACAACTGCTCACCAGAGGCATCCAAGTTCCGTTCCTCTCGTACTGAAAACTCGTTCCACTCAGACAATAACACACCTAGTAGATATCATACAAACTGTCTCGCGACGTTCTTAACCCAGCTAACGATCCCTTTTAATACGTGAACTCCGGCACCCTTGCACGCTTCTGCACGCGCAGGATAGGGAGAGCCGACAGCGGTGTACCAAACCTCCCCGTCAATTCGGACTATCGGGGGAGACAAGCCAATTATCCTTGGGGTAACTTTTCTATCAGACACGGCTTCTATTAAAAAAGCACGTGGGTTCACTAAGCCCAGCTTTCGCTCCTGCTTTTCTTGCTTTTCAAAAAACAGTCAGACAAGCTTTTGCCTTCGCACTCAACTCCAGATTTCCAAGCTGGATGAGCTTGTCTTTGGGTCCTATCGATATCTTTTCGACAGGGTGCCGCCCCAGCCAAACTGCCCGCCTGCTGCTGTCCCATAAATGGTAAGCAATTCTATAAAAAATGGGTAGTATTACAAGTTCGCTCCATCGTCACCAAAATGACGACTTCGACGCTCCTACCTATGCTATGCATTTCTTATAAAATTACAACAACAAGTTGCAGTAAAGTTCCACAAGGTCTACGCTTCCCACTAGGTGTCTCCGGTCTATTCACCGGAAGATATGTTCGGAAGGCTCCAATTAGGGACAGTGACAACCTCGTTAAACCATTCATGCAAGTCGCAATTCATACGACAAGGTATTACGTTACCTTAAGAGGGTCATAGTTACCCCCGCCGTTTAATGGACCTTAGCTCCCTTGAAAAGGAGTTTTAGACACCACCACTGGGCAGGTCTCACCAAGTATACAAGTCTTTTCAGATTAGCACTTGGCTACGTTTTTGGTAAACAGTCGGGCCATCCTTGTTACTGAGATCTAACAATGCACACATATTACTAAGCACACAAAGGTAGACATCCCTTCAGCCGAAGCTACAGGACTAACTTGCCGAATTCCCTTAATTGGTTTTACCTTTCAGGTCTTGGCCTACTAAGCCTGGGCACCAGTGTCGGTTGTGGGTACAGCTAATTAAATCAACACCAAAAAGTTTTGCAACTTTTTGGGACGTCTCTTGCAAGCAAGAAACATTAGTATAATCTTTTCACTGGCTCTTGGAGTCAGCAGCAATTCAAAAATTCATCTGCATCTTAGGATTACCCTCAACAGATTTCTCGTTAAAACAGGCTTTCACCTGCATGCCTATCCGAAAGCAAATTATATTATATAAGATTTAATTAGTCCAGGAATATTAACCTGATATCCATCGTCGTACTCAGTTAAGATACGACTTAGGTGCTGACTAACCCTTAGCTAAACGATATTGCCAAGGAAACCTTACCCTTTCGACCTTATTCATTCTCAGAATAATCACATCCTACTCTTACCAGGATTCTCATTACTATTCGCTCCAGCCATTCTCTCGAAAAAACTTCTGCGCAAATAGTACGCCTGCTTACTAGAACATTCTATATTAATAATATTAGATTTTGATGTTGAGAAAAATTGAATATGATTTGTGAAAATTCGTTTTTGACGAATTTGAGTGAGTGTGAAGAATTATTTTAAAAGGGTCTTCAAGAAATTTTTAGTCTTTTTTTCTTTTTGTCTAAAGCTCTTAGTGCTCTTGCCTGATGTTTTTCAGTCAAGGTTCTAGCTTTTTGACCTCCTGTTAGTTCATCATAATGAACATCTAAGTCATAATGCCAGCCTCCATCATAATTTCCTTTAATACTATCTTGGTTGCAAAGTACACAATTTCTTTCATAAGAAGTTTGGCCTTCTTTCCAGATATGTCCAAACGGTCGTGTCCAATAACAACGAAGGTGACTTAGTTCATCTTTATTTTCCATAACTTCTCTTAATCTATAACATTTATAAACCTTCCCATTGGTCTTAACTTCTAAGTTAAAACAAAAATCCTCAACATCAAAATCCCACTCGTATTAAATATCTTTTTTATACGACAGATAAAATTTTTATTTTACCTATATTAATTTTAAACCGAATGCCTCCAAAGTATCGGTATTATGCTTAGCCCCGTCCATTTTCAGGGCCCTGAACCTCGATGGGTGAGCTGTTACGCTTTCTTTAAATGATAGCTGCTTCTAAGCTTACATCCCCGGTGTCTCAGGTTCAAGACGCCTTTTGATACACTTAGCATAAATTTTGGGACCTTAACTCTGGTCTGTGTTGTTCCACTCTCGGAACAGTATCTTACATACTGCACCTGATTCTTGTGCTACGCAGTTAACAGTTTCTGAGTTGGAAAAATCTCCGTAAGCATTAGCTCCTGCAAGATTTATCCGTACTTTACACCGCCAACAAACTACACAAGACTATACGTAGGCATATTTCAGCAGGAACCAGCCATCGCCAGATTAGATAAGCTTTTCACCCCTATTCACAGGTCATTCGAGTGCATGTCCACAACACCGGTTCAGCCCTCCATCCTCCTTTCGAAAGACTTCAGCTTGCCCATAAATAGATCATCTGGCTTCAGGTCTTATCCATATGACTCGCGCGCTTTCACACTTGCTTTCGCTTCGGTTACTCAATATAATTGATTAGCCTCGCCATATAGAAAAACTCCCTGGCCCGTTCTTCAAAACGTACGTTACAACCCTTCCACACTAAAGTGAATAGAGCAGTAACAAACTGTAACTGTTAGATTTCAAGTCTTTTCAACCTCTGTTAAGAGTACTTTTCAGCTTTCCCTCGCGGTACTAGTGCGCTATCGGACTTTGGTTTTATTTAGGGTTGGCGGTTAATCCCGCCGTATTCAGACCTCCAATCCAGGAAGCCCTACTCGTCGAGGAACAGTGTATCGATTTAGTCTACAGGACTATCACCTTCTAAGGTGGAACTTTCCAGTTCACTTTGACTCGTCGACTTAGCTGTTTATCCTCACCACATTTCTATCTCTCTTTCAAGAGAAGATTCAGATTGCCCCGGGCCCTTTTCGCTCGCTGCTAATAAGGGCATCACTATTGTTTTCTTTTCCTGCCGGTACTAAGATGTTTCAATTCCCGGCGTATTTTTTCCTCTCGGAATAATTCAGAAATCTTGGGATCAAAGCTTGCATGCAGCTCCCCCAAGCTTATCGCAGCTTGCCACGTCCTTCATCATAACCAAAACCAAGCTATCTGTCTAACAGTATAAATTAGTAGTATGTCTAAGAATTAATTTGTTTAAAAGTTTTCAATAAATTGAAAACCTTCCGTCATTAGTTTGTATTTTAATACAAACTAGTGGGATTCTTCTACTGCTTATTTCATTGAACGTAAAGTTCTCATTACGATACAACAACATAGTTGCCGCACCATCTCGTGAATGAGTAGGAAACTCGTTTCCCGACGAAACTTGGGAAAGAGTATGATTTTGAATATTTTTTATTACGATTTTATAATAATAATTTTTTATTTAATATTAAAGTGAAATTTCAGTATTTAAAATGTTCGGTAGTCTTAGAAAAACTTTTTGCTAGAACACAAAGTTGTTAAAGAAAAATTGAATATGATTTGCGAAAAATATACAATAGAGGTTAATAAGATTAATTATTCCAAATCTTCTTTTCTATTCCTGAAGGTTTCATATCCCCAAGAAAGACTATTTGTGACAAGAGGTAAGAGATATAATGGAAGATGAATAGGATTTGAAGTATCTGTATTAAATATATTATTTATTATCTCATTTCCAAGTAATAAATATGCTAAACCATGAACTCCTGCCCCAGCCATACTTAACCAAGCCACTATCCCTTCTACTTCTTCAGGACAGTTTTTTCTAACCCATGTTGGAGCAGCATAAAAAGCTCCAGGAAGATTTATTGCTATGTTCTTAAAATTATTTCCAAATGATTTTATTACATCTATATTGCTAACTCTTTTTTTAGAAGTTTGATTTAATAAATTTCCTAAATCTTTATCTGTCATAATTCTTATATCATATTTGATTTTTTAAACCTTTCTATCTGTTACCATTTTATAATAACTTCAATTTCCTAAAAAATAAAATGGACCCACCGTAATTCGAACATAAAAGACACCTAAGCGGTTTCTTTTTATCTTCCCTTGACATTTAAACTACTTTGTCCGATGTCTCTCGGTAATGTATGTTCTTGTTTAATGACTAACTAACGAACACATATATGGACCCACCGTGAATCGAACACGGACCTCTTCCGTTCTTTGGAATAAAGACGTGATAATGTTCCACATCTTATTCCGTGCAAGGGAAGTATCTTAAGCCATTGGACTATGGGCCCATAGTTCAATTAATGAATTTTAGTTTTTTAAGTTTTGTTTTTTGATTATAAGATGTATGTAGAAATAATTTGCAAGTTAATATTATAATAATTTTTAGGAGGTGATCCATCTGCAGGTTCCCCTACAGATACCTTGTGACGACTTAACCTACCTCGCTTACCCAAGATTCTCCTTCGAAAAGTTTCATCATAAATAAACTTGGTTGGTTTGACGGGCAGTGTGTGCAAGAGACAGTGACTTATTCACCGGACGTTGATAACATCCGATTACTACGAATTCCAGCGTCATGAGGCTGAGTTACAAACCTCAATCTGGACTGAGATGAACTTTAAGAGATTGGCTTCACCTTTCGGTGTTGCATCCCATTGTATTCACCATTGACGCGCGCGTGTTGCCCAGGGCGGTCGGGCTGTACCCACCTAACGTAGCCCACACTTTCATCCTTGTTACCAAGGCAATCTGTATATTGTAATGATAAATATACATGTGGGTCTTGCCTGTTACCTGATTTAACAGGTCACTTCACAGCACAGGCTGACGTCGGCCATGCAACTCCTCTCAGCGTGTCAGGTAAGCCCTTTAGGCTGACCTTCATCCTGCTGTCGGTCCTGGTAAGGTTCACGGTGTATAATCTAATTGAACCGCACGCGTCACTCGTTGTAGTGTCTCCCCGCCAATTCCTTTAAGTTTCGGCCTTGCGACTATACTTCCCAGGTAGCACACTCTTCGGCTTCCCTTCAGCACCAATACCTCTCGAGGAGGTACTAATGTTTAGTGTGCAGTGTTTACTGCTAGGACTACACGGGTATCTAATCCGTTTTGCGCCCCTAGCCTTCATCCCTTACTGTCAGAACTGTCCTCGTGAGATGCCTTCGCTATTGTTAGTCTGCTCAAGATTAACACATTTTACCGCTACTTTGAACATACTTCTCACGTCTTCCAGTCTCTAGCTTGACAGTATTTCTTGCGCGCTCTACATTTAAGATGCAAAATTTCACAAGAAACTTATCAAACAAGCTACGGATGTTTTAGACCCAATAAAAATGGCTGCGACTTGGACCGCTAGTATTACCGCGGCGGCTGGCACTAGTCTTACCCAGTCCTTATTCAAAAAACTTTTTACATTTCATAAAAGATTTTCGTATTGAAAATCACTCTGGCTCAATTTGTCACGCTTGCGCGCATTGCAAAATATACCTAACTGCTGCACCCCGTGGGGCTGGGAATAGTGTCTCAGATTCCCTCTCAGGGCCTCTCCGCTAAGAGCCCTTACAGATCATAGGCTTGGTGGGCTATTACCCCGCCAACAACCTAATCTGCCGCAGCCCCATCCTTAGGCGCGAGTTTCAGAGATAAATCATTCCAGGGTATATCTCTTATCAAGTATTAGTCTCAATTTCTCGAGGGTATCCTTGACCTAAGGGTAGGTTAGCTACGTGTTACTGAGCAGTTCGCCTTTCACTTAATTCCGAAGAACCAAACAAAAAAACTTGCATGTCTAAGTGCAAACCAGAGAGCCGCAGCCGCCAGCAGGATCAACTGGATTTAAACTTCATTGATTATAATTTAAAAAAATAATCTCAGCGCATAATTTTTGTAAGAAAAATTACACTTCACACAATTCCTAACTATTGGCTTAGGTCAAATAAGTACTATCAGAAATATTTCGTCTAAAGACGAATTATTTGATATTCAATATCTATAAAAGATATTGATTAAATTCATTTAACGATGTTGAATAGAATTCAACGGCTATAAATATTAGAACTACAACAAACTACTTCTACATACCTCATACCTTAACGTGAATCCGAATATAATTAAAGTACTCATCTTAATATCCTTTTCAGAAAATTTTGGTATATAAATCTTTCGTTGAAAGATTAATTTTTGTCGTCGGTTTGAGATTAATCTATTATATTTTTAAGACCTGTGAAAGTTTTTGGTAATGTCTTTTCTAAATTTTCTTTAGTTAGATATCCCATCAAAGTTCTTGAAATTGGCGGTTCAGAAATATTAAGATAAGCCCATCCATGATTATTAACTATACGTCCAACAACCCCATAAATTAGATAGTGAGGTTCTTTTGTAATCATGGGACCTTTTTCACGGGTACTTGCAGGTAAAACACTAGTCAAAGCATCTTCAAATGCAGAAACATTAACTCCTGCAGAACCAACCAGTTTGTAATCTTTAATAAATTCAATTTCAACATGAGGTGTTACCAAAGTTTTACTTGTTTCCCAACAATCTCTTGACATAACAACTTTACAACGGAGATCTTTATAAAAATAGTTGTTCTCTAAAACATATTCCAAAACATATTTAAAATTCCCTTTCTTTTTTCTTTCATGCCAATCTTCGTTATCCAAGAACATAGAGCAACAAATCTTCATTATGATTTTAGATTAGAGATTAATAAAAAATTAAAATCATGGGCACTTCCGAAAATTCCGCCGACAAGAAAAAAAATAAAACGGCTCGCAATCCAAGTTCCAGACCATGATTTAGAATATGCAAAATTTGAAGGGATAATAAAAGAAGGTTATGGAAAAGGAAAAGTAAAAATCTGGGATGAAGGACAATATGATTTGCTTTACAAAGGAAAAGATAAAATAGAATTTGAACTTTTTGGAAAAAAACTCAAAGGAAAATATGTTTTAATCAACGCAAAAATGGGCAAAGACAAAAAGAATTGGTTATTTTTTAAAGTAGAATAAAAATAAAATTAAATTGAGGAAATGAAAATCTTTGATTTACTTTTTTAAGATTTAAAGCCAAAGTTTTTTGGAAAAGGACACATTGAGCCAACTCCAACCCCCAAGATTAAATCCTCGAAACTTTGAACCTTTTTTATTTGCACTTCTTTTCCAAATTCATGTTGGTAAATCTCAGCATATTTTTTTGCAGAATTTAGATATTTCTTTTTATCTCCTCTTATTATAATAACAGACCCATCTGATTTATTTCGTCCTCCATCTCCAAGCAAACCTGCTACACCACACCCAAATTGAGGATCTAGAAATGATGGGCGAGCAATAAATTCTAATCTATTGGTTTTAGATAAAGAACCATCTATTCCTCCAACAACCATATAATCTCCTCTATAAAAAAGGCCGAATGATTTTTTTACAATTTTATTTATTTCTTCAGTAAACCCAACATAACTATCATTTCTATTTCTTTGTCTTCTTCCCCCATCTCCCTCTAATTGTAAATCATTTCCAAGCAACAAGGTAGGTTGTTCATTTAATATTTCTTTATGAGGTTCCAAATTATATTTTTGTGATAAAGAGTCTATTTCTTCTGTTGAAAGTTCTTTATCTATAAGTTGGTCTTCTAATTCTTTTTGATGATGTCCTAAAGGAGTGTTTTCTAAAACAGTATCAATATATTCAAAGTCAGGAACTTTCAAAAATTCTGAAAAACCTGAACACCGATCTAACCCTCTACTTGCTTCGCTGTTTCTCAAGTGATAAAAAGCACTAAGCGAATCTCCTAGCAAGTTTAAAACATTCTCATGGTAATCCGGGGATATTTCTTCTAATTCTGTTCTGTAATTTTTAGAAATTTTTTCAAATGTTTTCAATAATTTTTTCAGATTTATTATATTTATCTATTTCTTGAAAAGGATTTATTGATACAACAAGATTATCTCTAAAATCTTCTATTGTTTTTCTAACAAATTGTTTATCAACTGATTCATTTGTCCTTGGAACTTTTTTTAATTCTAAATTAGTGTTTTCCATAATTCTTTTATTAATTTGGACTATTTAAACCTTTTGTTTTGTTATCACTTGAGAATTAATAAACTTTATTCTTCCCCAGTCCAAATTTCCAAATCAGGGATATTTGTTTCAATTTTTCTCGCCTTACAATATCCTCTTGCTAATAAATAAAAAATCACGCCCAAACTTTTTTCAGATTTATTATTCCCAATAATAATTTGGTCTGCTCCTTTTGTAAAATTATTTGTGTCGCTAACCATCAAAACTTTTTTCCTTACATTTACTGTATCATTCAAAGCATTTCTGTCAAGCCACGAATCACAAACAATTGTCAACTCATTTTCAAAAAAGTTAGGTAAATCTGTGTTTGTTAAAATTCCTGCAGGATATTTTTTTGTGAATACTTGTATTCCGGTATATTTAGAAAACATCTTCGCTGCTTTCCATCCTGCTTGTCTTTTACAGGCAAGAATAACATCTTCTGGCGCAAATTTTGATAAGTATTCAATTCCTTCTTTTAATTTTTCGTCAATTAAGTCAGTATTAAAAATAGCCAAACCATCTGCTCTTCTTCGGTAAACAAACGGCTTCATGTTCGGCGTAACAACTTTTGTTCCCAAATAAATACCTGTCTTAATATAATCTTCAAGAGGAATCAGCATATCTGCCCTTTTCTTTAACTTAACCTGCTCTTTCAAATCCTTTGTTGCAACAACATCAACCTTTTCAGAAAGTTTCTTAACCTTTTTCAAAAGTTCTTTTTTCTTTTTCTCAATATCTGTTGAGGAAAGAGCGTCAGCTTTCTCTTTTGCTATTGATTTTGATTCTTCTTGTTCTGTATCTAAAGAAATCTGCTCAGCTTCCTTTGTTAAATCTTTGCCCTCTGTATTTATATCTTCTTTTACAGAGGGTACACCCTCCCCTGGACCTACTTGGTTGGGTGCCAAATTCTCAACAACTTCATCTAAGACTTCTTCAACATTTTCTTTGCCCTTAGTAAGAATCTTCTTGGAAGATTCTTCAGGGTACGCCTGTGGTGCAATAGTTTTTATAACATCTACCATAAGAAACCAGATGAAAATTGATTTATAAAAGTTGTGTTAGTTCTAAGATAAAAAAGGAAATTCAAAAGAAAGAGCAACTATGAATATCAGAATAGAAAAAAGTAAAACTGCTCCTCCAATAATAATCCCTGTTATTGCTAACCCTCTCTTTTCTTTATTTTCTTTATTTGCTAAAAAAATCCAACCAAAAATTATTGCTAAAATTGAAGCTAGAAAACTTAAAAGAAGGCCAATGCCTCCTAAAAATATAAATAATCCTCCTAATATTGCGACTATTAAAGAAGTAATTGCCATCCATTGATTTCTCATGTATAACTAAAGGGAAATTATTTTTTAAACCTTCCTACTTCAAACTCTTTTCAATCTCTATCAGCCTTTTTATTTTCCCTTCTCTAACATCTCCATCAATTCCACATTTAAAAAAATCAGCCTGAAAACCAAAAGCTAAATCCGCCAAAATATTTTCTTCTGTCTCGCCACTACGATGAGAAAAAACTATTTTAATATTATTTTCCTTAGCCAACACACAAACTTTTTTCACATCAAGCAAGGAACCAATTTGATTTGGTTTTACAATCACAGCATTAATGCTCTTCATTTGAATGGCTTTCTCAAGTCTTTTATGATTTGTTACAATTAAATCATCACCAACAATTAAAATTCCAGGAAATTTCTTTGCCCCAGTACGCTGTATAGAGAGGTACGCCAGGAGGCGTAACAACTTAGCATGAGACTCGAAATCATTTTCTTCAAAAGCATCTTCAATATAAAACAAATTAAAATTCTTAATCAAATTACTCAAATATCCTAACTGCTCTTTTTCATTTCTTCTTAACAGAGGATTTTTGTACTGGTAATTTTTTCTTTTGTAAAAACTTGAACCTGCAACATCCAACCCCAAGGGAGTTTTTAACTTCTTCAAAATATCCAAAACTTCTTTTTCATTCAAAGAAGTCATCCAAGCATTCTCGTCATTTTTTTTACTATTAAACTTTTTATCTTCTTCTCCCAAAATTTTTTCAGCACCCTTTTTTAATTTTTTATTTATTTCAAAAGATTCTTTTACAGATTTTGATTTTGGAATCAATAAGAATTCCTGAAAATCGGGTTTTTTGTCTGAAGAAGAATGTGCTCCTCCACCAATACAATTTCCAACTAATCTTGGAGATAGTTTAGCCGAGCTATTAATTAATTCCCAAACCTGTTTTTTTTGTTCAGATGCAATTGCTTTCAAAATCGCAGACTCTAATGCAAAAAGAGTGTTCGCCCCAATATGCCTATCCACAATATCTTCAGTTCTTTTTAAATCATCAAACTTCTCAAAAACCTCTTCGGAAAAATAATCACTAAATTTTTTTATTGTTTCAATATCTCCCTCAAGATTTTTTTTATAAGTCTTTTTCGCATGCTTTCCTGTTGACTTTCCATTCGGAGCAGAGGCAGAAAACTCTCCGACATTTGTTTTAATTGAAATTAAAATTGTCTTCTCTTTTCTAGAATCCAAAATCTCGCACGCAGACACACCTTTTATATTCATAAATAATAAAAGAAATTTGTTTTTATAAAATTATTCCTCTTCTCCACTTCCACTTTCTTCATCTTTTTCATCCTCAGGATTTGCCAAAGCCATAATCTCTCCTTCCTTAGCAATCTCTTCTTCTTCTTTTGCGTCTATTTCTTCAATTTTCCTATCATCTATTTTTTGTTCCTTAAATCTTTTTAACTTTTCATCTTTTCTTTCAGGAAAAGGTTTTTTAACAGAAATAGGAAGAATGTTCGAATTCAACTCAACTTCTGCAATTTTCAACGCATCGAACTTAATTTTTTCCAAATCTTCATTACTAATTTTAATTAATAGAGGAGCATTTGTCGCAATCTGTAAAGCTCTTGCTCCAAGAATTCTTGCTTGTTCATATTTTGTAAATTCTTGTTTTTGTGTCATCTTACTTAACTGCCTTTTCAATTTTTTTAAATATATCCTTCCAAGTCTTATCCAACATATCTAAAACTTTTTCAAACTCTTCGACTTCAATTGCTTCTGAATTTCCTTTTTGCATTGAAGAGATAATGCCATTTGAACTTCCAATTGTGATTCTTGTTTCCCCAACATCTTCTTCTTCTCTTGTTGGATCAACAATTATATTCTTCCCAACTTTATGAAAAGTAATTGAAATTGGAAAGTCCTTTTTTATAGGCAAACTCTTATCAGTCAATTCACCAAATAAAACTTTCTCTTCTTCTTCATCATACTTTGGAATTTTTGCATTTCTTAAAGCAGCAACTGCTCCAATCCCGGCAGCATCTAATAAGTTTCCGTCGTCGTTTATTGAATAAATGTCTATGAAAACTGTCCAAACCTTCTCCCCTTCTTTAATGCATAACTTATCAAAATCAATAAATCCACATTCCCTTATTCCTCTATCAATAACTCTTGCAACCTCAATTGCAGGAAATTTAGGCGGGCCATTTTCAAACCTTGGAGAACTCAATGGAAGCAATTCAGAAGTTACCATCATGTTTCCTTTTCCAGGAGAGTCAGAATAAGGAGTTCCAACATTCATCTTAACCCCAACCAAAACTTCTGTGTTTCCAATTTTTACTCTCGCAGAACCATCAGCATTTTTTGAAACACCTGTTTCAATACTTAAATCTCTAAATTCATTAAGTTCTCGACCATCAAATCTTTTACCTTGTTCTAAATATTCTTGAATTCTTTTCTTTGTTATATTTGATGTTGTTTGTTCAATCATTTTAAATCTCCTACTAAACTATCTTTCAAAGCCTGTTTCTGGACTTCATAAATTTTCTTGCTTGCTTCTCTTGCCATTTTCATAGCTTGTTTTAATTGCTCTGTTGTAATATGCCCATCAACTTGAATATGAGTTAACTTTCCATCATTTGTAAAAGTAATTGGAATGTCTGTTGAACCCTCGCCGTCTTCAAACTCTGAATCTTCGTATTTGTCCAAGTCCAAAACAATTGTTTTGTCAAGTTTTCCTGCAGCAATACTTGAAACCATGTTTTTCATTGGGATTCCTGCGTGTGCCAAAGCCATTGCAGCCGCGTTAATTCCTGCGCATCTTGTTCCAGCGTCGGCCTGAGTCATGTGAATATGAACATCAACAACCATTCCAGGATAATCTTCTAACATCACAACAGGCTCCAAAGCCCATTCTGTAATCTTACTTATTTCAGTACTTCTTCTGTTTGGTCCAGGTCTTATCCTGTCTGTTACAGAAAAACTCATCATGTTGTAAGTGCATCTCAAAGTTCCCTTTGCTGGATTTCTCTGATTTCTAGGATGGTGCTCTTTTGGCCCATAAACCGCTGCAATCGCAATTGTGTTTCCTGATTGAAACATTGCACTTCCATTTGCATTCGGAATAATTCCAACTTTTGCACTAATCGGTCTTATCTCGTCGGCTTTTCTTCCACTTTGTCTTTTTATTTCTGCCATTTTAATATTGTGTTTGTTTTCTTGCATATTTATTTGTATCTTCTTCATCTTCGTATTGGGATCCATAATTTGTCCCAGAGGTTTGGTATCCTGAACACTCTCCACATGAATTTTCTAAACAAGTCATTTCTTCCCCCCCTTAAAATATTTCTCCATTTCTTCTGTCAAACCACTCACAAAACATTTTTCAGCCACATGCAAAATTGCTTCTTTGGCCGACAATTCTTCTTCTACTTTATCGCCACTTATCCAAATCAAACCATTTTGTCCAACAACAATATCGCATTTTGTATTATCTTTTATTAATTTTATCATGCTACCTTCTTTACCAATAATCCTCGGAACTTTGTGCGGATTTACTTCTATAATTATTCCATCTTCAATCTTACCAAGCCCCCGTGATTTAAGACTCACATCAATTCCTCGTTTATTTATTCCCCAAATTTTAACAACTGCCATGTCCCCGATATCCATAACTTCATCAAGCTCGTCCTTATTCACATATCGCGGAACTTCCATCAAAGACAAAAACGCAGTCCTAGAAGCATTAATATTAATTATCCATCCATTAAAAGTAATTTCTTCAACTTTACCAATAACAACATTTCCTCTTCGCGGACTATAAACTCCTGACAACGGAATAACTTTAACTAATTTATCCAATGTTTCAGCAAGCCCAAATCTCAAAGCATAAATCCCGTCATCCCTCTTTTCTGTTCCCTCGCCCGGCAAAAAATCTCCGCTATCAACAATCTTTTCTCCAGGTATTATTATTTTTCTTTCTGTCATTTTATTATTGTTTTATATCTTCTGTTATTGCACTTCCATGCGTAACTGAATTTAGTTTGTCATAAAAGTCCATGATTATTCCCGAAGGAACCTCGACAACAACTTCCAAACTTCCGTCGTCAAGCCATTTTTCTTGGTCTTTGTATTGACTTATTATTCCATAAGCTTTTCCTGTGTGAATTGCAGGAACAGTTATCTTGACTTTCTTTGTTTCAAGTTTAATCGGAATAATTTTACTTATTTCTAAAAGAATATCTTTAATTTGGTTTTCTACGTTTGTATTCTTTATGTTAACATGAGATTGTTTCAGAGCGTTTTTAACTCTTTCGCTTGTGTGTGGATTCCCAGTTTGAGGATCCACAGAATTACTCACAAGAAAATCAACAACTTGTTTAAACCTTTGCTCCTGCTCAGCACTCCTTTGCTCCTGCGTAACAAGAACCTCACCATTCTTAATTATCTTTTCAACAATTTCCTTAACATCTTTTGTGGCAAACGCACTTTGCAAATCAGCACCAGACGCAACCTCGCCTTTTTTTGAATCAGTAAAAATTTTGTCTCCCTCAGCCTCAATAAAATCAGATTCACCTTTCTTAAATTTCAAGGCATCATCTAAATTAACCAATATCTCAAAGTTCTTTCCTGCTTGTTTTATTCTTGCTAATGTTTGCGTCATTATGCCACTCCAATTAATTTACATAATTGTGCAATGAAAATTTTATATTTACTTTGTGTCATTTTAATTTAATTTCTTAGATAATTTTTTAAAAATTTTTGGAGAATTATCTTCAAAAAAAAGATTTACCCAGGCCAACCCAAGAGGATTATATATTTCTTCTCTAATATATTTTCTGTTTCCCAAGATATCTTCATAAGTTATTTTAAAATGATGTTCATTTATCTCTTCTCTCATTTTAAATTTCCTTTATCTTTTCCCCTTCTAATTTTTTTAATTTACCTTCCTCGCCTTCAATATAACCTAATTCAAATCTTTCAATGTCAAAATCTTTTCCTTGAATTTCTTCAAATATTTCCAAAACAAGTTTTATGCCTTTCTTAATTGTCAGGTCTTGTTTGTATGTTTCTCTTAATTTCTCTCTCAGCTTATCATCATTTTCTCCAATGGCATTTGCATAGTAAGAAAAATAATTCCCTGTAATATCGCTCACATAAAGCATAGGCGTTCCATTATTAACTCCTGCAACCATTAGGGAAACCCCGAATGGCCTTGCGCCACCATATTGCGTGAACTGCTGTTGTATATTTGAAATTTCTTTGATAATTAATTCAGGTTCTATAGCAGAATCATAAGTTATTCTGTGTTGCTGTGCCAAAACCTGCGTTCTTTCAATCAAAACCCGCGCATCTGCAATAATTCCCGCGACACTTACAATAATATGAGAATCAATTTCGTGAATCTTATTCGCAGACGCCTGAACAACTAATTTATCCTTTATTCTCTTGTCAGCAATTATAAACACCCCGTCAGAACATTTCATTCCAACACTTGAACTCCCAAGTCGCACTGTTTTCTCTGCATATTCTACTTGGAGCAAATGACCTTCTGGCGAAAACATAGTCGCAGTTCTGTCATAACCCATTGCTTGATGTTGCATATCTATTGGCATATCCATTTTATTATTGAGAAATTATAATATTTAATCTTGTTTTTTCTCTACCAAATTTAGAAATATTATCAATTTAAAAGGTTTTTGGTGGAAAAACTTTATTTCTTCCTCAACCCCTTTAAGGTCCCACTAACTTTCTCAACACTTATTTTTTCAGGAAAAACACAAAGCCCAGCACGAACAGAATCAACCATCTCGCGATTTATACAAATAACCGCTGAATCCTTTCCACTTTTAATCCAACTCAAACCGCATTTTGACATTCCCAAAAACCCAATAAAATCCAAAATCGCATTCTGAATATTTGTTTTCAAATTCTTTCCTTTAATAAGAAGATATCTTTTCTTTTCCCGAGCAGATGGTTTAAGTGATTTCATAATTATTTATCTCAAGAGGACTTTATATTTTTATTGTTCTCTTGAAACATTTTTAAACCAAACATTCTAATTAATTAAAAGAGGAAAATAAAAATTGGAAATACATACTATTGGTGGATTTAATGAGGTAGGAAAAAATATGACTGTAGTAGATATGGGGGATGATGCAGTTATGTTTGATGCAGGAGTTCACTTGCCTGCACTTATTGAATTACAAGAACAAGAAGAAAGACAAACAATACCCTCTGAAAAAAAATTAAGGAACATTGGAGCACTACCAAATGATTTAATTTTAGATAAATTTGGAATAAGAAACAAAGTTAGGGCAATTCTTTTAGGGCACGCGCATTTAGATCACATTGGGGCAATTCCATATTTAGGTTATAGGTATAAAGCCCCTGTTGTTGGAACACCTTTCACAACAACTGTCCTGAAAAAAATCCTGCAGGACGATAAAATAAAAATTCCAAATCAGATAAAAGCAGTTAACCCTAATTCTACTTATACTATAAAAGGAAAAAGGAACTACGAAGTTGAATTCATTAATGCCACGCACTCTACAATACAAACTTCAATGATGGCTTTGCACACTCCAGAAGGAATTGTTTTGTATGCAAATGATTTCAAAATGGACAACACTCCTGTTATGGGGTTACCTCCAAATTATCAAGCACTAAAAAGAATTGCAAAACAAGGTGTAAAGGCTTTGGTGGTGGATTCACTTTATTCTGGTTCAGAGGGAAAAACTCCAAGCGAGAAAATCGCAAGAGCAATGGTAGAAGAAGTTTTAATGACAGTCGAAAACCAGAAATCCGCAATTTTTGTCGCAACATTTTCTTCACATATAGCAAGGATAAAAAGCATAGTTGATTATGCAAAAAAACTTAACAGAAAAGTTTATGTTATTGGGAGAAGCATGAATAAATATCTTTCAGCTGCAAAAGAAGTTAATATGTGTCCTTACCATAAAGATATTTATATTGGAAGTTATAAAAGACAAGTGGAAGCAATTTTAAAAAAAGTCAGCAAAGATAGGGAAAATTCTTTAGTTATTTGTACAGGTCATCAAGGAGAGTCAGGAAGTATTTTGGACCGGCTTTCAAGAAAACAATTACCTTTTGAATTTACACAAAATGATAATATAATTTTCGCGTCAAAAACAATTCCTGTACCAGTAAACATAGCAAGCAAAGGACAGTTGGATAAAAGATTAAAAAAATCAGGGGTTAGAATTTTTGACAAGGTTCATGTTTCAGGACATGGAGGAAAAGAAGATTTAAGAGATTTAATTTCAATAGTAAATCCTGAGCACATAATTCCTGCCCATGGTTCAACACAACAACTAACTCCTATGATTGAACTTGCAAGAGAAATGGGTTATGATATAGGCAAACAATGTCACTTGATGCAAGACGGTCAGAAGTTGAAATTATAAAATGGTAAAAGTGAATATAAACTTCCCATTTATTAAAAAAAATTTTGGAGGTTATTTTGAATGAGAGAAGATATTCTTGGAGGATTAAGATTAGCATTAATTAGAGGGGAAACTCTAAAAAAAGCAATGATGACTTTTTATAATGCAGGTTATAAAAAAAATGATATTGAAGAAGCTGCAGCAGCATTACAGCAAATGAATGCTCAAAAAGTTGTTACACAAGTACAAACTGCCGTAGCAAAACCAGTAAAGAAAGTTATACAAAAACCCCCTCCACAACTAACAACTACCCAACAAGTTTCAAATTACGGCGCCCAAAAAAATTTCCAACAACCAAAAACTACTCCAGAAGTTTCAAATTATGGTGCTCCAAAAAAATTCAATAGAATAATGGTAATCCTTCTGATCATTTTGTTAATTATCTTGCTTGGAATTTTAATTGGCATTTTTTTATTTAAGGAAGAATTAATAGGGTTTTTCAATAATTCTTTTAACTAAAATGTCTAAAATTTACCAACCTTCTGAAGATTCTTTTCTTATGTCAAGAATTTTAAAACAACAACTTCCAGAATTATTAGAAAAAAAGCCTGATTTGAAATTTTTAGAAATAGGTGTAGGTTCAGGAATAAATTTACAAACAGCTCTTGAATCTGGAATCAAAAAAGAAAACATTTTTTCATCAGATATTGATCAAAAAGCGGTTGACAAATGTAATTTTCTTGGACTTCATTGTACACAATCTAATCTCTTTGAAAATTTTGATACGCGATTTCAATCGGATTGCAATAAAGAAATCGCTTACCAGAACAAAGAAGGAAGGTTAAGCGAAGGAAACCATGGGTGTCCTCGCAAATATGATTTAATTATTTTCAACCCTCCTTATCTACCTGAAGATAAAAGAGAACCAAAAGATTCTAAACTTCAGACAACAGGAGGAAAAAAAGGAAACGAAATAATAAATGAATTTCTTAAGCAGGCAAAGAATCACCTCGAACAAGAAGGAAAAATATTTTTAATTACAAGTTCACTTTCAGAAGAAATTAATTTTAAGGAATTAGGTTACAAGGAAAAAGAAATTGGTTGTGAGAAATTGTTTTTTGAAAAGTTGTGTGTTTTGGAATTATTTATATAATATTTTCTTCTATTTTTTTATTGATAAACTCAATCTGTTTTTCACACCTCATAATTCCATCCCCAAATATTTCAATCTCTTTTTTCAAAGATTCTATTTCTTTATTATGGTATTCAATATTTTTCTGATGGTGTTCATCTATTTGTTCTTTATGAAATTTTAATTTTTCTTCTTGATATATCTTCTCATCCAAATCAGATATTTCTTCAATTTTTTTCTTATGATCGTCGATTGAATTAGCATGAAAATTTATCCAGCCTTCATTATATTTTATTTCTTTTTCATTTAATTCCAATAATCTTTTAATTTCAAGAAGTTGTTCAGAATAAAACTCTTTACGATTAGATTGTTGATTGTGTTGTTCTTTAAAATACTTTAACCTTTCTGACATATCTTTTTTATCTTTCATTGTAACTTTTAAAAAAATTTAATTCACATGTTTCAAGTTCTTTAAATAAATCTTTCTTAAATATAAATTTATCTGCCCCTTCTTTCATTACTTTTTCTTTAACATTTTCTTTACTCATAACAATAACTGGTAATCCTTTATCCTTAGAAGATTTTATTATTTCAATTGAATCAAAACCATTTAAATCAAAATCAGTAATAACACCATCATAAGAATTTTGTCTAATCTCATCCAACCCTCCTTCCAGCGTATTAGCATATCCAAGTTTACAAACTTTGTTTAGTGAATTTTCTATTCGTTGATAAACTTCTGGCATATCATCTACAACCAATATTTTTAGTTTTTTCATAAATTACATGAGAATCAAAACTATTTAAACCTTCCCATTGTAACTACTATCCAATTGTTACAATCTATTAAATTTACCACAATTATCTTTATATATTCCGTCTCTCTAAAATTTTGATGGTTAGATTTGCACATATAGCTGATGTTCATTTAGGAGGATGGAAGCAACAGCCATTGCAAGATTTAAATTTTGAGTCGTTTAGAAAAGCAATTCAAACCTGCATAAATTCAAAATTGGATTTTGTTTTAATCGCAGGAGATTTATTTGATTCTGCCTATCCTCCAATAGAAATTCTAAAAGAAACATTTACAGAATTTAGAAAACTAAAAGAAGCAAAAATACCCTGCTTTCTTATTGCTGGTTCGCACGACTACTCTATTTCTGGAAAAACTTTTTTGGATGTTTTGGAACGAGCAGGATTTTGCAAGAACATAACTGACTTTGAGGAAACAGAAAATTCAATAATCTTAAACCCGACAATTCACGAAGGAATAGCTCTTTATGGTTACCCCGGAAAAAAATCAAGTTTAGAAATACCTGACTTAAGAAAAATAAAATTAAACGAAGCCCCTGGAATGTTCAAGATTTTTATGCTTCATACAACAATTGACAAAGCAAAAGGAACATTACCTATTGATTCCATAGAAACAGAATTACTACCAAAAGCAGATTACTACGCATTAGGGCATTTGCATATTGATTTTCAATACCAAAATTTTGTTTATCCTGGTCCAATCTTCCCAAATAATTTTCAGGAACTTGAAGATTTAAAATACGGAAGTTTCTACATCGTAGACACTGAATCACAAAACCCTCTCCAAAAAATAGAACTAAAAATTAAGGAAGTCGTTTTATTGGACATTGAAATTAAAAATGCTATTACTGCAACAGAGAAGATAATTTCTGAATTAAACGAGAAAGATTTAGAAGACAAAATAATTCTTCTCAGGGTTAAGGGGGAATTAGAAGCAGGTAAAAATTCAGACATAAAATTTCAACAGATAGAAGAATTTGTAAAATCCAAAAATGCATACTTTATTTTGAGAAACACACACGATTTGAAAGCAAAAGAAGTTGAATTTGAAATAGAGATAAAGGATTCAGAAAACATCGAAGAGGAAACAATAAAAGTTTACTCAGAACAAAACCCGTCGGACTTTAATAAATTAATACCTCAATTAATTGATTCTCTTTCCATTGAAAAACAAGAAGGCGAAACATCAGAGAGTTTTACAAATCGGATTTTAGAAGAAAGTAAAAAAATTTTGAAATTTTAAATGATATTAAAAAAAATCACATTAAATAATATAAGAAGCTACGAACACCAAGAAGTAGAATTCACAGAAGGTTCAACATTATTATCAGGAGATATTGGTTCTGGAAAAACTTCTATTTTATTAGGAATAGAATTCGCATTATTTGGATTACAGCCAGGACAAAGAGGTTCTTTACTTTTAAGAAATCAAGAAAAACAAGGAGGGGTTATAATGGAATTTGAAGTTGACGGAAAAAAGGTAATTGTTGAAAGAACTTTAAAAAAGTCATCAAAATCAATTTCTCAAGATTATTGTGCAATCACCGTCGACAATAAAAAAAAAGAACTATCGGTTACAGAATTGAAAAATAGAATACTCGAACTTTTAGATTACCCAAAAGAATTTTCCAAAAAACAAAATATCCTTTATAAGTTCACGGTTTACACTCCTCAAGAAGAGATGAAACAAATAATTTTACAGGATTCCGAAACAAGGTTGAACACTTTGAGGCATGTTTTTGGTATTGATAAATATAAAACGGTTTTGGAAAATACGGCAATTTTGGCTTCGAAAATAAGAGAAGAAAAAAGAATAAAACAGGGTTTTACAGAGGCCCTTGAATTAGATAAGCAAGATATAATTTCAAAAGAAAATGAACTTGAATCAAAACAAAAAAGTCTTGTGCTTATTGAAGAAGATCTTTTATTAAAAAAAGAAAACCGGAAAAAAATTGAAGAAGAAAAAAAAGGGATTTCTGAAAAAAAAGAAGAAAAAAATAAATTTGAACAAGAAGTTGAAAAAACAAAATTAATGATTTCTGCAAAGAGAGAAAATTTATCAGAAAATAAAAAGTTAGTTGTGGGGTTGGAGAACCAAATTGAAGAATTGAACAAATTATTTTTTGACAAATCAAAAATCTTGAATCTTGAAAATGAAATAAAATTCAAAAAACAAGAAAAAGAAAAATTCAATCAAGATAATTTACTAATTAGTTCACAAATAAATTCTTTAAACTTAAAAAATGAAGAGTCAAGAAAATTAGAACAAAAAATTTCAAGTCTCGAGGTGTGCCCTACATGTTTACAAGAAGTTGAGGCTGTTTATAGGGCAAATGTTTTGAACAAAATTCATAATGATTTTTCACAGAATAAGGAAAAATTAGAATTATTAGAATCAGGAAAAAAACAAATTTCTGAAAAAATAAAAATAGTTGATTTAGAAATTTATTCTAAAGAAAAAGAAACCACTGAATTAAAAATGATTGAAATAAAATTACAAGGGATAACCGAAAAACAATTACGGCTAGCCGAAGTTAAAAACTTAAATATTTCTTTTGAAAGAGATGTTGAAATTTTGGACAAGCATATTGAAATTTTGAACCAGTCTGTTTTTGAATTAAGCAGGTTTGATAGTTTGTTTGATTCCAAACAAAAACAATTTGAAGATGCTTTCAGAGAAGAAAGAAGTTCAGAAATAAAAGTTGCAGAATTGAAAAGGGAAATAGAAGTTTTTTCCGCTCAGATACAGGAGGCAAAAGAAAAAATAAAAAAAGCCGAGGAAGTAAGAAGGCAGTTGAATTATCTTACTGAACTTGAAACCTGGCTCTCCAAAGAATTTTCTTCTTTTGTTTCTCTTATTGAAAAAAACGTAATGATTAAACTTAAAGCAGAATTCTCAAAATTGTTCGACGAGTGGTTTTGTATGCTAGTTTCAGATTCATTTGACGTTAGTTTAACAGACGACTTCACACCAATAATAGAATACCAAGATTACGAAATTGACTATGCTTATCTTTCAGGCGGGGAAAGAACCGCTGTCGCTCTTGCATACAGGCTCGCATTAAATCAAGTAATAAATTCTTTAATGAGCAAAATCAAAACAAGAGACATTGTAATCCTCGACGAGCCAACAGACGGATTTTCAGAACAGCAACTAGATAAAATTCGGGATGTTTTGCAGCAATTAAATGTCAAGCAATTAATAATTGTGAGCCACGAGCAAAAAATAGAAAGCTTTGTTGAAAATGTTATTCGGTTTAAGAAAGTTAATGGTATTAGTCAGAGGGAATAGAAATTTTATTTTTCAATATAATCTTCTTTAGAAACCGACTCGTCAATTATATTCCCAAATTCTTGATATTTTTTGTAAAAGAAATCAGCCATTTCTCTAATTTTTTTATTCTTTGGAACATAAGTTTTTTCAAAATATTCTAAATACTGATTTAAAAAATCAGAAGCATCTTTTTTCTCAAGATAATGCCTTGCTAACTTTTCATAAGTTTCAAAATGCCATTTTTTCAATTTTTGATATTTTTCTTCTGAATTAAAATCCAAAATAATTTTTTCTCCATTAAAACTTAAAATTCCACTTTCGAAAAAACCAGTTAAATGAATTAACCCCTCGCAGTAATAAGAACGAGTTTCTTCATTTTCTTTCCAAGCAATTACTCCAATAGCTCTTGAAAGAACATTTCTTAAAAATTCTTTTCTTAAATTTTTATCTTCTGCATTAATAAAAAAACTCAATAATCCTCCCATTGTTGCTTTGAATTCCTCAATATTTTTGAAATTCCCTGTTTTGTTCATACAAATTTCAGTGTCATCATCTATCCAAAGAATATGTCCAAATTCATGCCCGATTGTTTCTAAATCATAAACTTTATGCCATTTTTCTGTTTCATTAAATAAAAATTTTCGAGATTCATTAATATAATCTTCTTCAAAAACTTCTTTAGCTAACTTTGTAAAAGGTGTTTCTCTTGCTTGTTTAAGTGCTGTATCTGAAAATCCAAAAATTTTCTTTCCATAAATATTGCTTATTTCTAAATCATTTGGAACAACTTGTGCTAAAGAAAGCCCATCCAAATTAGAGCCATAAAATAAAAAATATTTAGATAAATACAATTGAATTTTTTCTAAATTTTGCGTGGATTTTTTATAAATTTCTTTATAATTTTCTTTTCCAAATTTTTCAAAAAATTGTTCATACATCTTTTTTATTTTTTTAACTCCTTTACTTTTAGGCAAAACAAAATTTTGAAATCTCAAATCCCATTCTATTGAAACAGATTTTCTATATTTATCATCATAATATTCTAGAGGGTGCCCAATTTGAAAAGGAGTTGTAATCTTCATCCAATAAAAATCCACCTCTGACCATTTTTCAACTAAATTATCTGGATTTTTTTCTGAAAAAGCAACAATTAAAGATTCAAGATAATCAAGGTATTCTTTTTTTTTATGATAAATTTTGTCTTCTAAATTCAATAATTTCTCTTTGAATTTTTTCAGTTCAAGAATAATTTTTTCCACTTCTTCAAATGCTTCAAAATAAGATTTTCTTAAATATTTTCCTTCTTTGCTTACAAGAACAGAATAACACCTGTCTGCTTCAAGACCATAATGCCCTTTGTCTAAAAGGTTATTTTCTCTTAAATAATTCATTATCTTTTCTTGGTTTTCAAATTTTTCTTCTAATTCTTTCTTTATTTTTTGAATTTGTTTTTTCCAAGAAATCTCAAATAGGTTCATTTCTTTTCCAACATCATGGACTCCTTTTAAAATTTCAAGATAAAACGGCGTTAATAATTTTTTGTTTTCAATTTCTTCAATCATTTTTTTAAAATTTTTTTCATAAAAATCTTTTACCCAAAGATAAGCATTTTCTTTAATTTCAGAAATTTTTTCTTCAGAAATTTTTTCTTTTTTTAAAAATTGTAAAATAGAATCATTTTTCAAAAAAACTAGTTTTTTAACAATCGCAAATCTTGATTCTTTATTTATAGATAAATTTTGAGATTTAAGGAATTCATCAATAAACGCTTTTTTTTCATTTTCCTTTTTAATTACTGAAAAATAAGACATTGTTTCTAACATATATCTATCTGAAATATCATAAACTTCTCTAAGATTTTTTTCAAATTCTTGAATCTCCATAATTTTTATTAGAAAGCTTAATTTAAAAAACTAACCAAAAACTTTAAATAACCCATTTCCTAAATATTTTCATAAAGTTCTAATAAATTATTAGGTTATTCTGATTAAAAATGGATGAAGAATTAAAAAAATCAATCTTGAAAACAGGAACAACTATTCTGGGAATTGTTTGCAAAGACGGAGTTGTGATGGCTGCAGATAGAAGAACTTCTCTAGGACATGGTTTAATTTTTCATAAAGACTCTAGAAAAGTAGAAACAATTAATGATTATCTTGTTTTTGCAGGATGTGGTTCTGCTGTAGAAACCCAGAAAGTTTCTAAATTATTAGTTGCAGAATTAAAATTAAAAGAATTAAAATCAAGAAAAAGACCAAGCATAAAACAATCTGCCTCCTTACTTTCAAATATTCAAGTTACAGATAGCGCATTTATTTTAGCAGGATTTGATGAAGACGGAACTGTTGGATTATATGAGATAACTGGTGGATTCTTAAAAGAAGTTGAAGAATATACTGCAAGTATTGGCTCAGGAATGCCTTATGTTTTAGGTTTATTAGAAAGACAATACAAAAAAGGTTTGTCTATCAAAGAAGGAATTGAACTTGCAAAAGAATCTTTAAAATCTTCGATTCAAAGAGATTCTGCATCCGGAGATGGAATAGATGTTTTCACAATAACAAAAGAGGGAATAAAAAAAGTAGTTAGTCAGGAAATAAAACCTGAATATAAGGACCAATAAATTTAATTTTAAAATAAAATGGTAGACATTCTAAAGAATATAATAGAACAGCTTCATGGAGATATCACCGACGCTGGATTTGAAGGAGCAAACATAGTTCTTTATACTAATAATGAAAAGTTTTTCAAAGAAGATGGAGGAAAAATAAAAGAAATAGTTAACGAAATAAAAAAAAGAGTTGAATTAAGAGCAGACCAAAAAATTCTTATGGACCAGGAGCTAACCGAGCAAGAAATAAAAAAGATTGTTCCAGAAGAAGCAGAAATAACAAATGTCATTTTTGATTTTCATAGGAGCATAGTTGTAATAGAAGCAAAAAAACCAGGAATGGTTATAGGAAAGCAAGGTTCTATTTTGGAAGAAATAAAACAAAAAACTTTATGGATTCCCCAAATTCAAAGGTCTCCTGCAATAAAAAGTAAAATAACTGAGAATATTAGAGAAGTGCTTTATGCAAATAATAATTATCGAAGGAAATTTCTTAATTCAGTTGGGCAAAAAATTTACAAGGAGTGGAATCCTGAAAAAACAAACGAGTGGGTTAGACTGACTTTTTTAGGAGGGGCAAGGCAAGTTGGAAGAAGCTGTATTCTTTTGCAAACACCTAATTCAAAAGTTCTTCTTGATTGTGGAGTAGATGTTGCTTCACATGGGCAAGAAAAATTTCCTGTTTTAGATGTCCCAGAATTTGACATAGCACAACTTGACGCAGTAATAATAAGCCACGCGCACCTTGACCACGTCGGGCTTTTGCCTTACTTGTACAAAATGGGTTACAAAGGACCAGTATACATGACAACTCCAACAAGAGATATTGCCGCATTGTTATCTTTGGATTTTATTGGCGTTGCTTACAAGCAGGCAGCACAGCCATTGTTTGACTCAACACATATTAAGGACATGGTAAAGCACAGTATTTGCTTGAACTACAACGAGGTTACAGATATAACTCCCGACATAAGATTAACTTTTTATAATGCAGGTCATGTGCTTGGTAGTGCAATGGCGCACCTAAATATAGGAAACGGAGCACATAATTTACTTTATTCTGGAGATTATAAATATTCTAAAACAAGGTTGCTTGACCCTGCAATAACAACTTTCCCAAGAGTTGAGTCAGTAATTACAGAATCAACCTATGGTTCAAAAGATGATATTCTTCCTCCAAGAAAAGAAACAGAAGCAACTTTTATTAAAATGGTTAAAGATACAATTGAAAGAAAAGGAAAAGTGCTTATCCCAGAATTAGGATTAGGGCATGCGCAAGAAACAATTCTTAGAGTTGAAGAAGCAATAAGACAAGGCGAACTGCCAAACGTGCCAATGTATATCGACGGTATGATTTGGGACATCAATGCAATTCATACAGCTTATCCTGATTTTTTAAGTAGTCAGATTAAATCATCAATCTTTCAAGATAAAAATCCCTTCCTATCAGATATTTTCAAGAGAGTTGGTTCTCCTCAAGAAAGAAAAGAAGTTATAGAAGGCGGGCCTTGCATAGTTATCGCAACTTCAGGTATGCTTGTAGGCGGAGCATCAGTTGAATATTTCAAAGAATTTTCAGAGAATGAAAATAATTTAATGATAATGAGTTGTTATCAAGGACCTGGTTCTCTTGGAAGAAGACTTCAAGATGGAGAAAGAACAGTTGTGATTGAAGACCAGGATGGAAAAAGAACAGTTGATGTTAATATGAGAATAGAATTGTTAACAGGTTTATCTCCTCACGCTGGAAGAAACGAGATAATTTCTTTTTTCAATAACATGAGACCAAAACCAAAAAGAATAATAATCAACCACGGCGAAATTTCAAAATCATTAGACTTGGCTTCTTCACTTTACAAACTAAACAGAGTTGAAACAAATGTTCCGAGGGGATTAGAAACTTTGAGATTAAGGTAGAATAGAGGTTAAGAAGTTTTGGAAAGAGAGCGTTTTTTTGTTTCTTTTTTTCTAAAAAAGAAGTTGGGCACTTTTGTAAATATATAAACTATCGCTTAAATAAAGAAATAAACAATCCAATTAATTCTAATATACTTGCTATCACTAGAAAATTCCCAAATAATCTAAAATTGCTTTTCATGTCATTTGTAATTTTGTCTACCTCTGGGCTATCCGAAACGTCTGCCAAAGAATCCATTATTTGTTCTCCTGCATAAAGAGTTGCAGAATTTTCATCAGAAGGAATTCCCTGAATAGAAAGATAAATCCCTAAAACAAAAAAGACTAATGTTTGCACAAATAATATTAATCTTGCATTTGACATAACATTAGAGAAGGTTTTTATTTTATATATTTTATTAAATGTCAAATCCAAATAAATCTCTTAATTCTTTTCGCATGTTTTTATGAGCCTCTTCAAAACTTTTATCCATTTCATCTTCTGATTTTTTAGAAGGCTTCTTTTTTGCTTTCTTCTTTGGTTCTTCGGCAAAAATAGATTTAACATCTTCTTCAATCGTTCTACCAAAAATTTTGAGTGCCTTTTCTTTATCTTTCTTTTCAAAATTTAATCTCTTATTTAATGGATATCCTATATTTAAAAAACCGACAGATTGTTTAACAATCCAGTCACTTCTTTTGGGAGTATGCCCTTCTGCTCTTGAATAAGTCATGTTAATTGTTTCCCTGAACTCTTTTTGAGCTTTTTTATCATCTCCTCCATAAATTAAATCTCTATGCATTGCATAAACCAAACTCACAATTTTCTCTCTAAGTTTTGAAAATTCATCAGGAGTTAGTCTTCCATCAGGATACATATTTACACTTACGCTAGTATTTTTTTTATCTTTGAAATTTTCTTTCTTGAAATCCTTAAACAATTCGCTACCGAAATCCTCAAATTCTTCATCAAAATCCTTAGTGTCATCCCATGAATGAATTTTCCAATTTAACTCCTCTGCATAAGGTTTTAACGCTTCTTTTATTCTAACCATTTCTGAATAAGGACACCATAAAGAAATATCTAAAGTAATCCATTGATTACCAAAGTAATCTTCTCCTTCTTCATCTGCAAAAAAGTTTTTTACTTTTTGAAAAAATCCCATCTTAAAAAAGTAAAAGAATAGGGATTTAATAATTTATCGAAAAGTGTCCAATAAATAAATCTTCGGCAAAGCCGACTATTTGTTTTCGTAGAAAACTCGCCCTCTTTCTTTAAGTAGATAATTTTATTTAATATCACCCTTTAACAACACACAATGGTTTCAGCCTCGCTACTTTCTTACTGATTCCTAATTCATCAACAACTTTTACAACTTCATCAACATCTTTGTAAACTTCTGGTGCTTCTTGTGCTAATGATTTATAACTTCCTGATTTAACTTCAATTCCCATTTTGTTCAATTTCTTTTTTACATCTTCACCTCTTAATTTTTTTAGAGCAGCCTTTCTGCTCGAAACTCTCCCAGCCCCATGAACCGTTGAACCCCAAGTTAATTCTTCTGCTTTTTTTGTCCCAACCAGGACATAACTCGACGTTCCCATGCTCCCTGGAACAATTACTGGCTGCCCAACTTTTCTATACCTTTCAGGAACTTCTTTTCGTCCAGCACCAAAACTACGCGTCGCACCTTTTCTATGAACGCAAACTATTTTTTTCTTCCCACTCGTGCCATTTATGGTATTAACAACATGCTCTTCAAATTTTGCAATATTGTGACAAACATCATAAACAACATCAATTTTTATTTTTGGAAAAAGATATTTCATTTCTTCTCTTATCCAATGTGTAATTAATTGCTTGTTTGCAAAAGCGAAATTCGCAGCAGCAGCCATAGCAGAAAAATAGTCCTTCCCTAACTTGCTTTTTATCGGAGCATTAATTAATTCTCTATCTGGTAAATTCTTTATTCCATATTCGTCTTCCATTTTTTTAATATAATCAGAAGCAACTTGATGCCCCAAACCCCGAGAACCACAATGCACCATTATCGTAATTTGGTTTTTTTCCAACCCAAATACTTTAGCAATTTTCTCATCAAAAATTTCATCAACATATTGCACTTCTAAAAAATGATTTCCTGCACCCAAAGTTCCAAGTTGCCCAATACCTCTTTTAATTGCACGCTCTGAAACTTTTGAAGCATCTGCCTCTTTCATACACCCCTCTTCTTCAGTATGCAGATAATCCTGTTTTTCCCCATAACCTTTATCCACCATATATTTTGCCCCCTGCTCTAAAAGTTTTGCAAGTTCTTTTCTAGTAATTTGAAATCTGCTTCCCCTGCCAACTCCAGAAGGAATCTTTCTAAAAAGACTTTCCACAATTTCTTTTTGTTTTAAAAGAACATCTTTTTTCTTTAGATTTGTTTTTAATAATCTTACAGAACAATTAATATCATAACCAACTCCTCCAGGAGAAATAATTCCTTTGTCCATGTCAAAAGCAGCAATTCCACCAATTGGAAAACCATAACCAACATGCATATCTGCAACTCCAATAGAATATTTTAAAATACCTGGTAGTTGCGCCACATTTGAAATTTGTTTCAGGGCTTCTTCTTCCATAACCATTTTTTCAGAAATGAAAATTCTTCCAGGAACCAACATCTTCCCTTGTTTTGGAATTTCATAAACATTCTTTTGTATTTTTTTTGGTTTCATATAATAAAGAAGAAGAAAGGGTTTTTATTATTTTTTATGAACCAACATTCATAATCTTACAGAACTTCAATAAGGCCTTCATAATTTTTTCACGAATTTTCAGATCACAATAAAAAATTAGCTTTATTTTATTATTCAGAAAAATTATGAGTAATTCAAGTTCTTTATTAAAATATCTAACAATTTCACCTTCGCCAAAGTTATCAATTGTTAATTTTTTCGTTTGAAAATCATCTTTTGGATCTTCATAAAATAAAGTATAATATGTTTCCATATCATATGATTTTCCATCAAATTCGTATTCTCCTTTGCTAACTTTAGCCAATCCAATATTAACTATGAATTCTTGCAAATTTCTTAGAAAAATTTCAGATTTTTCAATATCCAATTCATTATATTTCTCATTGTTACTAATTTTTTTGATAAAAATTTTATCTTTCTCTTTCATAATAACTAATAAAATTTCAGATATTATAAAGTTTTTGCCTTTGATACTTTAAACTAATGGTGCTTCACTCCCAGCAACTTATCTAAATCCCAAAATCAAACATCAAGCACAACTTGTGCAACAAATTTATCTTTTATTTTCTTCACAAACATTTCACTATAAGTTATTGCTTTTACATCAAGACTAATTTTGTAATTTTCTGCCTTGTCTCCGACCACCTCTGCTTGCAATTTCCCATCTTTAATCTCAACCTTTTCAACTCCAGCTAAAAAAAATTGCTTCTCGTCAAATAAAATTATCAACTCCTCTAAAAAATTATAAAGTAAACTTTCATTATCTTTTCCTTCAGCTTCAACATTAAATTTTTCAGTTCTCTTAACTTTCCCCTCAAACATTGAATTGAACATTGCCAACGCAGAATTCGCAAAAACTTCTTCCAAACTTTTCCCAAATGCCTGAAACTTTATATCTGATGTGTGTTCTAAAAATTTGAATTTCATTAAATCTTCCAACAAAACAATTTTAATTGCCTCAAACTATATTTTGTAAGATTAGAAGAGATTACAATTGATTGAGCATAGATTGATTTTCCTGAGTCTTCATCTAAAATACAATTATCAGTCATTTCACATACCATTGCATTGCAATCAAGATAATCAGGAATATTTGAAATTATTTCTTCTTTAACATAGGTTAAACCAGCTGAATTAAAATCCCCCCACTTTACTGGAAAGGATTCAACACCAAGAATGTCTGCTCTAAGCGAGTTATCCAACTGAACTTCTCTTAAAATTGAAATTTCTTCCTTATAAATTTCCAATGAATCTTCATTTTGTTGAACAATACTTTGGTCAATAACTATAAGCAAAACACTTGTTATTAGTAATATTGCAATAACCGCCTCAAAAATTTTTATCCATGCTTTACGACTTTCTGGAAGAAAGGTGTAGTGAAAGATTTTTAATTTTACTCTTTTATTCATAATCTTTATTTAATGTTTTAAGTTTATAATATTTTCTTTAAGAAATTTTATAATAAGAATTTTTGATAACTTATATTTATTACCATAGTTTAATTTTTATATATCCTGATAAAATGTTCGCCTCGTGGTCAAGATATCTAACTGGAACTTCCTTAGCATAAACACTTCTGGATACATTTTTACTTTCTGTTTCTATAACAGTTTCATCATCATAAATGAATCCAAACCCAAAATCACTCCCCACAGGAAGGTTTAATTCATCTTTAAGTGTTTCATATGCTTCAGAATAACCTTCATTTAATTCTTCAACTTTTGTTTTAGAAATATATTTACTTGATTTTAATAATTTAATTTCATATTCATAATTTTGTGTTAATGAAGCACATGAACCTTCTGAATTCTGAGTTAAACTTTTCAATTCTTCTGAACCATATATTTTCAAAAAAGTAATATCCGAACTATCTCTATTTACTATTAAATTGCTAATGCTCTCTTCGGAAATAAAAGAAGAAAGAATATTTTTATAATAATCCTTTACAATAATCTTGGAATTTAAATTTATGTCGTCTTTTATCAAGTTCTCTAAAACCACACAATCTTTGCTAACCGAATTAGCAATAGTTATTGTAAGTGTTGTCATATTTGTATTAAGTTTTTCAATTAATGCTGCTTCTAAATAGTCCATCATGAATTCTTTGTCTTCATTAACTGTTATTAGAGGCTCCATAGTTGAATATAGAAAAGTCAAAAAAACTACAAAGATTACAAAAGAGAGAATAACTCCAACATGTGAGCCTATTTTATTTTCTGGAAAAAAAATCCTCTTCATTTTCTAAAGAAATAATTAATCTTTATTAATCTATCCAAAAAATATTCCTGACCCTATAGAAACAAAGAAAGAAAGTATCATTAGAGCAAATGAATGTTTTATCCCTGATTTAGCATTCCCCTCGGAAAGTTTCCCAATTGTTAAACCATTAAAAAACCCCTGAATCAAAAGCAGATACAAAAATGAATTAGCTATTGTCTCCTGATCGATAGTCTCACCTGACCCAATTGATTCAACAAGAGTTATATTAGAAAGCATCGGAAGTATTTTGAATTGCATGATTAAAATAATCACTATAAATACAAAGAAAATAATATAACCTTGAACAACTAATGTTGATATTGTTGCCTTTCTCTCTATTTTTAATTTATTTGTCATATTAACTGCTTCAGCAACAGCTTCAAGTATCTCGCCAATGTCCCCTCCTGCTTTTTCTGCCTGTCCGATTAATTTTAATGCCCTTGAAATGTTTTGATTATTAACGTCCTTTGAAAATATTTCTAAAGCAATATTCAATGGAATTCCCAAGGAAATCTGATTGGCTAATTTTTCAACATTTCCGCTCAATACACCATAAGATTTGCCTTTAACATTAATTATACTTTTACTTATTGGTATTCCTGTTTGGACACTTTCAACCAGATTTCTAGCAAACTCTAAGAACATCTCTCTTTTTTCATTTGCAACCCTTGTTTCATAAATAGTTAAAATTACAAAAGGAGTAGCACCTAATAAAATTCCAACCCCAAAAATAAAAAAGAAAAATTTTGTACCAATAAAAAATAATGAAAAAATCACGACTATTAACGACAATGTAAATCCGATCCAATATATTTTTTTCATTACATCTCCGGCGAGGATACCACTGCTTTAAAGCAGGGAGGAATCGCCGTTCCCGATAAATTTAATTCTTTTGTTTGACTATTAGGAAAAGCCGAGATACTCGGCTCTTCGAAATAAACGTTCAAGTTAGCATGAGCTCTCTTTCTCGTCGCTGACTTAGGAGATAAAAAATGGATTTGAAATCCAGGAAGCATAGCTTCGGACAAAACGCATTCCACTTTGTGTGGAAAATTAAATACGTCAAAGACCCTTTCAAGTTTTACGGGCTCAGAATGGATTGTGAATTTTTCTTGAGGCAAGTCGCTTACCGATGAGGATTCAAGATTTATGAACTTCACGTCGCTGTTGACCATGTCCATCTGTTTGTTGAGATACCCCCAACCATGAGCGTTAGCAAAACTCTCCAATTGTTTAAAGGCTACTTCGCCTTTAAGCTTTTCAAAAAACATCCTTGGTTGAGAAACCACTTTAGAAAAGGACACTTTTGGAGCCCTGGAAAATTCTTTAGGAGCGTCGGCAACACAACCACCGAAGCTGTCCAGCACTACATTACTTCTTCTCAACCCTGGTTTTGTTAGTTTTAACATTTTTTAGTTATTGATACCTCACCCTTTAGGGGGGGTTATTCATTTTATTCGTTTGGTTGTTTTAAATGTAAAAATGTCAGGAAGACTACATTTATTAATGCCACTCCAGAGACCATTATAACACTAATCATCGACGTGCTCAGAGAGATTCCTAATCCACTTATTCTCATCATCATCAACACAAGCATAAAAATCATTGGGGCGGCAATAACAAGGCTTATGTAAATGTCCATAAATGTTTCTGCAGTTTTCGTGTGTTTTTCATTTTCAATTTTATATTCAAAGAGTAAACTTTGGGCCCTTTTTTCAAAAAAATCTTGAATGTCTCCTCCTGAACTTATTGTGGAAGCTAAACCATTAAATAATTCTGCGAGTTTTGAACTTGGGCTATTAAACGCAAGATTTCTCATCGCACTAACTAAATTATATCCATAAACATGGGTTTCATTTATCAACTTTGTAAATTCTTTTGAAATGTTAGGATATTCTCCTGTTGAATTTATTATGCTAAAAATTTTACTTGGTTCAACCATCGAGCCTGAAATCGCAGACATATGAATTGTTGCAAAAGGAAGTTCACGATTGATTTTATTCTGGATAGAGCTTTTTTCTAGTGAAGGATAAAAGTACATGAAGATGAGAGTTCCAATAGGAATAACAATCAAAATCCAGAATGTTTTTAAGAATCTTGTCCCAATATCTTCAGTAACATTTGTTATGATTGGCAGTGCAGGTCCAAAATTAAAAAATAAAAAAAATACAAAAATAAATATACTAAAAATAACAGATAGCAAGGTAGTGAATAAAATTATTGAAAGATAATTTGAAGGAATAAATTGCATATTTGATTTTATAAGAGATACTTTCAATAAGTCAAATATTTTTTTCTTAGAAAGAGTTTTTGATTTCTTCTGAAAAATTTTATTAGCCATCTTGACATATTTGCTTGGTTTTTTCACTTTCTTTTCTACAATTTTCTCTTCCTTTTGCCCAATCCGTTTTAATGTTTCTTTTTCAAGTTCTAAAAAATCCCTAGGGAGTTTGGCTTTTTTTGAAACTTTAATAGGTTTTCTTTTTTTTAAATCCGATTCAATATTTTCATTTTCTTTTTTAGCAGTTAATGGTTTTAACAAGGACATTTCCTTTAATATTTTAGGGAGATCATTATTTTTTTTCTTCAATAAATCCTCTAATAAAGAAATTTGCGAAGAAATCATTTTTCTTTCTTCACGGTCTTTGGTTCTTTCTAATATTCCAGAAAAAGAACTTATTTCTTTGAGAATATTCTTCTTTTCTAAAATTATTTTTTTTAATTCTTCATTCATTCAACACACCTGAAATTTTATTTTGAATTTGCATAATTAATTTCTTCATATTATTAAAGTTCTCATAATTTTTTTCATTATAACTCTCTTCAAGTTTTAAATCAGCTTCTTCAAGAGTATTAATTAATTGGTTAAGAAATACAATCTCCTCTTTTTTTATCATCTCCAAAACAAGTAAGTTACATTATTAAATATTTTGATTAAGAGAATTTACTAAATTATTCAATTCCAAATTTTTGCAAGACTTCTTTTGGTTTTTTAGAATATTCATTAATTATCCCTTGAACTTTGTTAAAACTAAAAATTTTATTTTGATGTAATTTATGGATTAGTTGAATTCTTCTCCTGAATTCTAAATCAATTTCTTCAATTTTTAAGCCAGTTCTTTTTGAAATTTTTTGGAATATTTTGCTCTCTTTTTTAAAATAAAACCTGTCATCAGAAGGATTCCAAACAAAAGGAGTATTTGTCCTCGCAATTCCATCAGAAGTTACGTCAATTATTTCAACCATCTCTTTTAACTTTCTTGTTTCTTGCTTGTTCACAATAGCGTGAGTCATGATGCAAACACAATCAAGGACATTCAGCAATGTTGGAGAAAGTTCAATTGGGGGTGTCTTTAATCTTTTTATCACAGTGTCAACAGAGTCTGCGTGAATAGTGCTGATAGAAGCGTGTCCAGATGCCATTCCCTGAAACAAAACATATGCTTCCTTTCCTCTAACTTCTCCAACAATCACATAATCTGGATTTTGTCTAAAAGAACTTCTCAATAAAGTGAACAAGTCTATCTCGCCAATTTTTTCTATTCCTGTTGAAGCCCTTACCACGCTTGGAAGCCAGTTTTCTCTGGCAAAATTTAATTCTCTTGTGTCTTCTATTGAAACGACCCTTGCTTCTTGTGGAATAAAAAACGCAATAGCATTAAGCAAGGTGGTTTTTCCAGAAGCAGTTCCCCCAGCAATAAGAATATTCATTTTATGTTGAACTAATAACCAAAGATAAGCAAGCATCTCTGGACTTAGTGTGTTGAATGCAAGCAACTGAATCGGGGTCCACGGGTTTTTTGTGAACTTTCTTATTGTAAATGTGGGTCCCTTGCTCGTGATATCTTTTGTATAAGTGGCATTTACTCTGCTTCCATCAGGAAGGCTCCCGTCCAATATGGGATTGGAATAAGAAATATATTTCCCACATCGTTGAGAAAGTTTTTCCACAAAGTTTTCTAGCAAGTCTGCATCATTAAAGATTAAATTTGTCTTCAGATTTCTATAAACTCTATGGACAAGATAGACTGGAGAACTTGAACCATTGCATTCTATATCTTCCACAAAATAATCTCTTATCAACGGTTCTGTTTCATTAAATCCTATGAAATCTCTACAAAGGTAATAATAAATTTTCTTGTAACTTTCATAAGACATATTTATTCCAAGTCCAGTAGCGATGATTTTTAACCTTTCGTCAATATATTCCAACAAGGCTTCATTATTTTTTTGAACAATGCTATCAAAATTAATCATGTTTCTCATAGCAGAAATAATCTCTTTTTTATCTTCTTTTTCCTTTTCATCCAATATTGGTTCTTCAATTTTATACAAAAGTTCATAAATTTTAGGGTCCCAATAAATATGAGCAAAAGCAAATGGAGAAATCAGACAATACCTAATGTCAACTTTTGTTTTATCAATCAGTTTTTTTAATGGAGGAATTTCTGGAGAGAAATCTATTTGTACTTTTGGATAATTTTGTATATCTGAAGTTTTAACCATTTTAATTCACCCCCTTAAACTTATATCAATAAGTGTGTTTCCATCAATTCTGCCATTGTTTGAAATAAGCAAATTGTAAGGTGCCGGAGCCTTATTTAGTGTTTTGAATTCGTCATTTTCGTTATAAGTTATATTTATATTTTCTACAGAATAATCAATTGTAAAACTTATTTTGTTTAATGAACCAATTTTTTCAGTACGTTTAACTATTCTTCCTCCGATAGTATCGGTGATATCTTCTCCTGGCTGGCTATAAACGTAAATGCTTTCCATTTCAAAAACAATTTTATCATTTTCTCCATCTATCTTCAAGCTGCCTTTTTTTATTCCAGTTTCAACAAATCTTTTATTCCCTGCAACACCGATTGTTTTTATTGTATTATCAACTGTTCTAAACATTTCAAGTGACTGTTCAAGAATCGCTTTGTCTTGTAATTTTTCTATTTCTGGTTTTGCATAAGTAAGAACAAACCCAATCATAAGCAATGCAATAGAAGTATAGATTACAGTTTCAATCCAAACTTGTCCTTTTTTACTTTGATTTTCTAACACACCACTTTTCATAAATCATTAAGTAAAATTCACTTTATAATATTTTCCTTGAGAAAATGTTATTATGAGAATCTTTTGTTCGACGAGCAAATGAAAATTATTGAATTTACTTTATAATGTTTTTGTAAAAACAGTTTATTAACAAGAATAAATTTCAAGAAGAGAGTCAGAAACTTCGCATTGGTTCCCATTTACAACTGGCGTAACTTTTACTGAATCTGGTATTGCAAGAAAATCAGTTGTAACATATGTCCTTCCAGAATTTTTCTCAGGAAGTTTGACTTCTCCAGAAGTATCAGGATAAGGTCCTAAACCAGAAATATTTGTTTCATTGTTTTCTAAAATATAGCTTTTAGTCATTGCTCCTCCAGAAACCGAAACAATAACTTCTTCAATTTCTATATCTCCAATGTTTATTGAAAAATGAAAATTAGGAGCATCGTAACATGTATAGCGTTCATTTATTTCAACCTTGTCAAAAATATTCATACAAGATTCTGCTGCATCCAATCTGCCAGTTAATAAATTTGATACAGTTACCCAAACAATTGCAATTGCTGAAATAGTTAAGGCAATTAAAATTAATGTAGTGATAACTGCAGAGAGCCCTTTTTTATTTTTCATATTAAACTAATTTCTATTCCGTTTTGTTCTTTGCAAACAAAAGCTCTATTTCCTTTTTCTGATTTACCTGCTAAAATAGGAATTAAAACTATTTCTTCAACGTCATCGTCTAAATTTATATTAATAGAAGTTACTTCTCCTTGGTCTAATCCAGTTTCTGGCCAATCATAATCTCCTAAGTTTTTTGTTTCATGACTTCCTGCTTTAAGAATTTTAAGATTCATATTAAAAATACTAACTGTTCCATCATTAATAATACTTAATGTTGAAGAATCATAAGTTGCACTAAAAACAACATCGTTGCAAACAAGCTCAACATTTTTTCCAAGCTTTATTATTGCGCTTTCATTAAACCCTCTAAACCATAAAAAAATAATCAACCCTATAACAATAACCATGGCAATTAATAATACTGTGGCAATAACAGGAGAAACCCCTTTTTTTTTAGGAAAAATCTTAATTAGTTGTGACATATGTTTCCTCACCAACTTTTTGAGAAATTATAAAATAAAAATTTTCCCCTTTTTTTAGCTCAAATTCATACTCATAATCTTTATCACTATCATGTTGATTCTTAATTTTAACTTTTATTTTATTTCCAGCTTCTAAACTAACTGTTGGGGTAAAGGTTTTTTTTGCGTATTTTCTAAGATTCTTTGCAGCATTTCCAGTTATGAAAGTAATATTAAAATCTTCTTCTAGTCCTTCTTCTTCGCCAATCACAATTAGGCTTTCATCATCACCAACTATAAGGTATGCTTCTATATCTTCCCCGAGGTATTCTGAGTAGTCTTGTATAAAACTTCTTAAAAGTTCTGCTGTTGCTTCTTTATCAAGTCCATTGTATATTCCGTAATCCAAAACATTTTCTCCTTCGATGTTTAACTCTTCACCTAAGTCATAAATTTTTACAGAATCTTGTTTTTGCGCGTAATTAGAAATCGTAACAAATCCAATAACAACAGCAATGATAATGATTGTTGTAATCAAATAAATTTGTCCTTTATCACCTTTCATAAATTAATAAATTTAAAAGAGTTTATAAATATTTTGTTTAGAAAATCTTTAGGTAATTCTTGTCGGCATAAGTAATCTTTATATGGATTTGAAAATTTCTTTTTATGGATGGGATTTATTAAAGTTGTTGTGCAAGTTGTTTCAAAATAATTCTTTGTTTTAACGTTGCATTCCATTCGTCGCTTTCAGCTTCATCTTCAAGAAATTTTTTTATATTTACTAATGCAATATCTTGTCCTTTAATTTCTTCAAATTTTTTTGGACGATGTTTTTCTACCCATGTCATTTTAGTATCCTAAATCTTTTAGATATTTAATAGCA
>Ga0222635_1000062_pt1 | contig 55510 bp, 62 predicted proteins | sample AntAcemetagen139_FD_179809 | JGI IMG/M metagenome (GOLD analysis project Ga0222635, IMG submission 179809) | Saline water microbial communities from Ace Lake, Antarctica - #139 | ecosystem: Environmental > Aquatic > Non-marine Saline and Alkaline > Saline | place: Antarctica: Ace Lake...
CTGATGGGTGTCAGTCGGGCCAGAGGGTGGCTATGCATGGTGTGTGAGGTCTTGGGACGGTGGTGACACTCCGACCCTGGCGACCTCACACCCCCTTGTCAGCTGAACAACGTGGTGGGACTACACACCTAAGAGAGCGTGACTGTGGTCAAAGATGTTCATTTGCAATGGAATGCCGTAGAAATCCACTGAGAAGTTCTCCGCATGCCGGTCACAGTTCGCTATCCAAATGTCAAAGAGTAGTAACCCCGCTGACAATGACGGCAAAACCCTCACGCAATTCGCCACATTCACCGGCGGCAGTGTATTCCCGGTTAAGTTGAAGTCCAGCGAAGCGAAAAGAGGCCCGCCACTCGCCTGCGAAACTATTCCCACTGGAGGAACGGGCAGGCGGAGAAAGCGTCCGAGTTCGCCACAAATCAATTCGTTCGGGATGCAGTAAGGAGCCACCGCCGCGCTGTTCTCTTTCGCAACTGCGCTTAAATACACATAGCGACTTCCAGCAACGCCAATCCCTAGCTGGCGTCCGACTGACTCAATCCTATAAATTGCACTGGGCATTATGGAATGAGATTACAGGGTGGCGGATGCTTCTTCGGCAAGCCATCCGTCGCCCGCCAGCCTCAGCTCCCCGCTCAGAAGCTTCGGAAGCAACGTGTTGCGCAGGTTGGCAAGGGTGCCGGATTGGTTTGCGTTGGAGTGGATTTTGTCCCAAAGTGGAGCTACACGGACCTCAAAGGTTTTCTTCAAAGCTGTGGGCGGATTGAGTACCAAGTAGTTAGGGAATTGAGTCAGAGGGATTCGATCCACGGTAGCGCCCTGAACAGAATGCTGCATAAGGTATCGCTGGAATTCTGGGCCGATGAACTGGTGAAACCAAAAGTGAGCGTGGCCGTTCTCAGTTCTTGGCCGAATCAGCGCCAGCCTGCGTCCGAGGCAACATCTCAGTCCTGGGGGGATTAGGGTAAAGAATCCAAGTGTTGCTTCATAACTGAATACAATATCAAGCGGCCTTGGAGTTACGCGTTTCGTCCAATGGAACCAGTCTGATTCACTGATATGCCTTATTTCGCTGAGATCAAGAGCCGTTCCGGTAAGGTTCTTGATCCCAAGGAAGACAGGGCCTTCCTCCGCATTGGGTGGTGTAGCGTGTGGGCCATCAAAGACTTCTTCAACAACTTCGCTGATTCGCTTGACTTGCCATCCCTTTGGAATGTCTCCGAGCGGTGAATCTTCTAAGTGATCGGGGAACCTGGCAGCAGTGTCTTGATCGAGCCCAACAGGCTCCCGCCCATCCAGCGTGGCTCGCACAGGATCGAAATCCACGAACCAGCTCTGGAACAGCGCCCGCGCCATCGCCTCCAGCGTCGCGTTCATCCGCCGGTTCAACTCGATCTTGTCGTCCAGCGCCCCAAGCACCGCCGCGATGGCTTGTTGCTCGGCGAGGGGTGGTAGCGCGATTTCAAGCTGCGAGAAATGTCCTTTATTCAGAATTGGTTGCGCTGAACCGCCTGCTGCTTGGTGTCGAATCTCATTTTTGCGCGTGCTGAGGTTGTAGTAGATGAACTCGCTGCTGAATCGGTCGTCCACGACGATTGAATTAATTTGCTGATTGGTGATGCAATCGCGGCCAGCGATAACGGCCTTCCCCATGTCGGAGCCGATGCACGAAACCATAACGGAACCCGCGGGAATCTTTGAGCTTCTAACTGATTCCGCGCCTATTTCAGTGAGGTGGCGTGCGGTCGTGCTGATGGTCTTCCTTCCGTCCATGTCTGATGGGGTGACGAATGGAATCTGACCACCGAAGTTTCCTTCGATCGCAGTCAGTGGTGTCTTGCCCGTAATGACTCGTCCCAAATCACCGAGAGTTAGATCTTCCCACTTACCCGCCATAACCCAGCCCCCTCAGGTTGGCTCTGATGGCCTGCTCCAGCTTCGCCGACTCCGCATACTGAGCCTCCAGCTCCGCCACCAGCCGCGGCATCTTCACCTCAAACGGCTCGCCGTCGTCTTCCACTTCCTCCGCCCCCACATACCGCCCTGGCGTGAGCACGTGGCCATGGGCCGCAATCTCGGCGGTGGTGGCGGATTTGCAGAACCCCGGCACATCGTCGTAGCTCTCCGCGCCGTTGACTCCCCGCCAATGGTGATAGGTGCTGGTGATCTTCTCCAGGTCGGCCTCAAGCAGCTCCCGATGCACCCGATCGATCAGGCTGCCGAGCTTGCGGGCATCGATGAACAATGTGTGCCCGCGCCGATCGCGGAAGCCTCGATGGCCGTCGGCAGCTTTACTCTTCGTCAGGAACCAGAGGCACACCGGAATCTGGGTGCTGTAAAAGAGCTGGCCGGGCCGGGCCACCATGCAGTCCACCAGATCCGCCTCGATCAGGGCGCGGCGGATCTCGCCTTCGCCGCTCTGGTTGGAGCTCATGCTGCCGTTGGCGAGCACGAAGCCGGCCATGCCGCGGGGCGCCAGGTGGTGGATGAAGTGCTGCACCCAGGCGAAGTTGGCGTTGCCCTTCGGCGGTACGCCGTACTGCCAGCGCACGTCGTCGTCCTTGCGGAACCAGTCGGAGTCGTTGAAGGGCGGATTGGCGATCACGTAATCCGCCCGCAGATCGGGATGAATGTCGCGGCGGAAGCTGTCGGCATGCTCGGGGCCGAAGTCGGCCTCGATGCCGCGCAGGGCCAGGTTCATCACTGCCAGCCGGCGGGTGGTGGCGTTGCTCTCCTGGCCGTAGATGGAAATGTCGCCCAGCCGGCCGCCGTGGCTTTCCACGAACTTCTCGCTCTGCACGAACATGCCGCCCGAGCCGCAGCAGGGGTCGTAGATGCGGCCCTTGTAGGGCTCCAGCATCTCCACCAGGCAGCGCACCACACAACTGGGCGTGTAGAACTGGCCGCCGTTCTTGCCCTCGGCTGAGGCAAAGCGGGTGAGGAAGTATTCGTACACCCGGCCCAGCAGATCCACGGAGCGATGGCTCTTCGCAGACAAGCCCTCGCCTTCGCTGGCGGCGGTGAGTTCGATCGTGGCGATCACATCGATCAGTTCCCCCAGGCGCTGCTTGTCGAGGCCAGCTCTGGCGTAATCCTTCGGCAGCACCCCCTTGAGGCGTGGGTTGTCGCGCTCGATCGCCACCATGGCGTCGTCCACGAGCTTGCCGATCGTGGCCTGTTTGGCATGGGCCTGCAGCTGGCTCCAGCGGGCCTCGGCCGGCACCCAGAACACGTTTTCGGCCTTGTATTCGTCGGGGTCTTCCGGGTTGGCGCCCTCGTAGTCGCCAACGCCGGCGAGCAGCTTGACGCGATGCTCTTCGAAGCTGTCTGAGATGTATTTGAGGAAGATCAGGCCGAGCACCACGTGCTTGTATTCGGCCGCGTCCATGTTGTTGCGCAGCTTGTCGGCCGTAAGCCAGAGCTTGGCCTCGAAGCCAAGGTTGGCGGTGCCGTTGCTGGAGGTTTTGCCCTTGCGGGTGGCCTTGGCGGGGGCGGCCTGCTGCACCACGGGCTCGGCGCCGGCCAGGGACACGCTGTCGCTGCGACCTCGGCCGCGGGTGACGATTCCCTTGGCCACCAGTGCCGCCTTCACATCCTCGTAGAGGGGCTCCTCCCAGCCAAGGGCTTGGCGCAGAGCTGGGTTTTTGACGGGGCTGCCGGCCTTTTCCAGGGCTTCGAGGAAGTCGTCCAGGTGCTCCTGATCGGCCATGGATGGAGCGGGTTGGGCGGCGCTGCAGGGAGTCTGCCTGAGGTGGGGCAGTTTTGAGGGTTAGGCCAGCGGTTCATCGCTTACCGATGGGTCGTCGCGGAGAAGGCTGCGATCCGGAGGTGGCCGTGGCGTTGTGTGGTGGCAAGCCATGCATCCGGGGTATGCGCATCCGGGTGAGTGATGTGCTCGATCTCTATGCCGCCGGGCTCAGCAGCGAACAGATCCTCGCTGAGCTCCCCGATCTTGAAGCGGAGGATCTACCAGCAGCTCTTCGTTACGCGGCACGGGAAGTCGCTCTCCCCTTGGATCAGTAGTCGCTTCCCCGACATCGAGGCGTTCTCGGTCAGAAACCTTGGCTTCGGGTGGGGAATACGTCCAACCTCTCTCTTCAGGTGATCCTGCTGCGCTGCCTCGATCAAGCCAGGGCCAGCCTCAGCCCTGCAACTGCCCCATCGATCGCTCCGCGTAGCCCGCCGCCCACACCGCCGGGGCGATGCCGGTGGGCGTCAGCCGTAGGTAGGCCTCGCTGGCGAGGATCTCCCGCACGGATCTTCCCAGCAGCTCGCTGGAGCGGCTGCCGGGCAGGCGGTGGCTGAGGGTCTGGTGCATCCGCAGCAAATACCAGGCGCTGCCGTCGAGGCCGGCCTTGAAGCGATCCCAGCTGTTTGGATCGCGGCGGGCGTCGAGCACCATGTCGCGGGCGTTGTGGGCCTTGTCGGCTGCCGTCACCCGTAGCGAGCTCTCGGGTTTGCGCTCAAGGGAAGCCAGATAGCGCGTTTTGCGCAGCAGCCAGGGCTCCTTGTTGTCGCCGCTGAGGCCCTCGCTGGTGTCGGTGCAGTCGCGCACGATGCCGGCCACCTCCACCCCGAAGGCGGCCGCGATGCTGTCGTAGGTCTGGCCTGCGTCCTCGATGGCATCGTGCAGCAGGGCGGCGATCGCCTCGTTTTCGCTGCCGCCGTCTTCCCAGACCAGGCCGCTCACGGCGATCAGGTGGGAGATGTAGGGCACGGTTTTGCCCTTGCGGGTTTGGAAGCGGTGCAGCTGGGTGGCCCAGCTGAGGGCGGCGGTGTAGCGCTCGCTATGGGCCAGCTTTTGGGTCATCCGCTCGCTCCCCTTCCCCGGCAGAGCATTTCCAGGTCGCCCCGGCCAGTCAGCCGTAGGCGCCAGCTGGCCCAGACGCCATAGAGCGCATCCACCAACGGGCCGATCACGGGCCAGGCGGTGGGGGCATACAGCCAGCCCAGTCCCACCAAGCGGTAGGCCTCTCGGAACACGGCCACATCCTTGATCACGCGGCCATCGGCGCCGAGGCCGCGCATGCTTCCCATCGCCTCGCGGTAGCTGATGCCGCCATGGGCAGCGGGATCGTAATCCGGCGCATCAATGTCGACAAAACGAATCAGGCCCCGGCCGCGATCGCGCCCCTGCAAGGTGTCCACCTCGCGGCGGCAGAGGGGACAGGCCCCGTCGTACAGAAGGGTCAGCGCAGGTTCGGCCATGGCTTTGATCCTGGCGCAAGCCCCGGTGGCAACGCGTCAGGCTGAAGGCTGCGGCCCTGTTGGATGGGGCCCTGCCTAACCGCCCATGCCACCCGCCGCCCCCATTGATCCCGCCCAGCTGCGTCGCGACTACCGCAGCGCGGCCTTGCGGCGGGCCGATCTGGCGGCCGATCCGGTGACGCAATTCCGCCGCTGGTTCGATCAGGCCGTGGCCTCAGAGCTGAACGAGCCCAACGCCATGGTGCTCGGCAGCAGCGATGGCTGCCGCCCCAGCGCCCGCACCGTGTTGCTCAAGGCCTTTGACGCGCGGGGCTTCGTCTTCTTCACGCACTACGAGAGCCGCAAGGCCAACGAGATCGCTGCCCACCCGGAGGTGAGCCTGCTCTTTCCCTGGTATGGGTTGGAGCGCCAGGTGGCGATCCTGGGCCGGGCCGAGCGGATCAGCGCAGCCGAATCACTCAGCTATTTCCTCTCGCGTCCGTTCGGAAGCCGGCTGGGGGCTTGGGTGTCGCAGCAGAGCACCGTGATCGGCTCGCGCTCGATCCTCGAAAGCCAATTGGAAGCCATGAAACGCCGCTTTGCCGGTGGTGAGGTGCCACTGCCGCCGGCCTGGGGTGGCCTGCGCGTGCTGCCATTCGAGTTCGAGTTCTGGCAGGGGCGACAGAACCGCCTGCACGATCGCTTTCGCTATCGGCCCGCCGGGGATCAGGCGGGCTCAGCTGCTGGTGCGGATGTTGCCTGGTGCATCGAGCGGTTGGCGCCCTAACACCGCGGCCCTGCAGGGCTGGATCTCCAGGATCGCTGCCGATTCTGCGGCCAACATCCTGGCCAAACTTGTAGAGATGCCGCTGCTTGGCTTGATGCTCTATTCGGGCTATCTCGGCTACATGGCCAGCTTGATCCGCAAGCTGAGCGCCGAGGAACGCAAGGCAATGATTCCCTTGCAATACGGCCAGCGTCATGCCCAATTGGGTACGGTGATCCTGGGCGTCACGCTGCTGGGGGCTGCTGCTGGAATGGCCGTCACCTTCCTTAAAAATGGCAAGCTGATCATTGGCCCCCACCTCTTCGTTGGGCTGGGTGTGGCCGTGCTGGTGATCGCCACAGCCTTCCTGGGGTCATCGCTTCAGAAGGGCAAAAACTGGGCGCGCGTTCTGCACGTGTCGATCAATGGGGTAGTGCTGCTGCTATTCGACTGGCAGGCCTTCACAGCCATCGCCATCGTTCAAAAGCTGCTGAGTGCCTGATCGAACGGTGCAGCTGAGTGGTAGCTGCACCGTTCGGCCGGAGTGATTTCAGAAGAGCGCGTAGCTTGCAATCGAATTGAGCAACCATCGTGAAGACTTCGTTAGATTGCATTCCCTGTCTCTTGCGTCAATCTTTGGATGCAGCCAGGTTGGTGTCCACAAATCCGTTAGTTCATGAGCGCATTCTACGTGATGCGCTGAGCTGGGCTGGAGACATGGACCTCAATCAATCACCTCCAGCAATGGCGCAACGCATCCATCGACGGTTGCGCGAAATTACGGGGGTCGCTGACCCTTACCGTGCAACGAAGGACTGGCAAAATCGCGTTGCGATGGAGTTGATCCCGATGTTCCGCGCTGAGGTTGAAGCTGCCAGCGATCCCTTGTTCATGGCAACTCGTCTGGCGATCGCTGGAAATGTCATCGATATGGGCAGTAATAGCAGCTTGACAGAGGCAGATGTGCGGCAAACTTTGAACCAAGCTCTGACAGACCCATTCTCTGGAGAGCAGGAGAGGTTTCGTCAGGCGATCACCCAAGCTCAATCCATCTAGTATTTATCTGATAATGCCGGTGAAATTGCCTTTGATCGACTTCTGGTTGAACAACTTCTTCCGATCCGGCTTACTTTTGTTGTGCGCGGTGCGCCAGTCCTGAATGATGCCACGCTTGCGGATGCGCGAACGGTGGGGCTTGATCAAATTGTTGAGGTTATGGACAATGGTTCAGACGCTCCAGGAACCATCCTGACGGAATGCAATCAAGATCTTCGCGACAGATTTGAGACTGCCGATCTAATTATTGCTAAAGGGCAAGGAAACTTTGAGACTCTCAGTGACGCACCAGGTAATATCTTTTTCTTGTTCAAGGTCAAATGTCTTGTGATAGCCAATCTTGTCAACCAGCCGATGGGCATGCAAATGTTAGTTGATTCCAAGTCGCTAGCAACGGCAATACATTGAACAGCCCCCTTCAACAAGAGCCCCTAGGTGATTGGCGGGCATCAGCCAACTGCTTCGTAGAAACCTTCGGCTAGCCCATCTCGTACAACGACGCCTTGATCTGTTTCATCAAATGTCTCGCATCAGGGCCCTTGAGTTGTGGATGAGAGGGGTGTCATCTTCTGCAAAGCGGGAAACGCATGAACGAGAACTCGTCCTATCCGTGGTTACTGAAATCAAGAAGCAATAGCGAAAACTTTATTCCACTGGCACAAATCGGTTCACTCTCTCTGCCGAAGAGCTTCGAAACCAGAAACGATGTCGAGGAGTTCACCGGTGATCGCATTCTGCCGCTGCTGTCGGTGCATAGCATTCAAGTCATAGAGGCGCTCCTCGATGTGTTCTCCCGCAGCGTGCATGGCTGCGAGTCGAGCAGCATTCTCGCTGGCCAACGATTCAACCGCGGCCCGGAATAGGGAGAGGTGGAGATACTCCTGCACGATGTCTGCGAAAAGGCCGGGCAGCGGCTGGTTGCTCATCGGCTCACCGCACGATTCCCACTCACGCCATTGCAGATTCGCCAGCCAAGAGGGATTAAGGGGCAGGAGCTGCCGCACCGTGGGCTGATGGGTCGTCGCAGCAAGATAACTCTGGTACACAAGCAAGATCCGTACGACACAGGTGCTCGAATGCTCCATATCGGCCCATTCGGGACCTGCCTTCATTGCCCCAGCGGTTGAATCAGGGAATCGCCAGCCTTCGATCAACGGGAGGAGTTCCTGAAGCAGTGCTGAAGCCGCCTCCAGCGAACTGGGCAGTGAAAAACGTGCCTCAATCGGTAGGGGGCCACCATCCAGCAGGGTGGAGAGGCGGTCTCCAACCACCGCCATCCTGCATCGCTGGTCGGCGATGCCAAGGCGCCGTAGTTCCTCAACAGTGAAGGTCACGATCTGTTCGTTGAACGGACCACAAAGTCCGTGGCTAGATCCATAAAGAATCACTCCCACATCCCCAGTGGAGGAGACAGAAGGCAATAAAGAAGTCAGAGAAGAAGGGCCGGCGTCAAAGCGCTGCAACCGCAGCACAGCCTGCAGGGCCTGCTCCACATTAGCGGTATAGGCGACGAGTGATTCCCGCGCCAACTGAGACTGTCGCGTACCCGCCATAGCCAGTGCCTTCATTGTTCGTACCACCGACTGAAGCTCTGTTGTCGTGCGAATCATTGCTCGCAACTCCTCAAGCGTCTGCATGCTTTTATGGCTTTGAGGCTCCGCCAATGGCGGAGCCAATCGTCACGCAGAGTGCCTCACGATCGTCTGCCGTGAGGGGCTCGCCGGCATCAATCCTCTGGCAAAGGGCATCGAGCTCCTGACGCACATGGCTCAGAATACTCGCTTCCTTTTGTTGCAGACTCATCTTCGGCAGCTCGTCAAAGAGCCCCGCATCCGTCCCAAACAACATGGCAACTTGGTCAGACACTGACAAGGGGTTGTGCAGCCCCTGCCGGAGCACATCCCGGATCTGGTGCCCTCGCTGCAAGATTTCACGGGTACTGGAATCAAGTTGGGTTCCAAAACGAGTGAAGAGTTGTATCTCCTGATACTGGGCATAGGCTAAGCGCAGGCCAGGACTAATCTCCCGAAGGGAGGCGAGCTGGGTTTTTGAGCCGACTCGGGAGACCGATTTACCAACGTCCACAGCTGGGAAGATTCCCATTTGGAACAGTTCAGAAGAGAGATATATTTGCCCGTCGGTAATAGAAATTAGATTGGTTGGGACGTAAGCTGAGATATTCTGTGCCTGGGTTTCGATGATTGGCAGCGCAGTAAGAGATCCCCCGCCCAGGGCGGTTGAAAGGTGAGTAGCCCGCTCCAGTAAGCGCGAATGCAGATAGAAGATATCCCCAGGATAAGCTTCACGTCCCGGGGTTCGCCGCAGCAGAAGGGAGATCTCCCGATACGTGCGTGCGTGGTGGGTGAGATCATCATAAACAATCAGCACATCACGCCCCTTCTCCATAAAGTATTCTGCCATCGTGGTAGCGGCATAAGGTGTAACATAGCGCAGCCCTGGTGAATCCTGTCCCGAGGCAACAATTACGATGCTATACTCCATTGCGCCATATTTTGAGAGGGTCGCAATCACGTTCGCGATGGAGGCTGAACGCTGTCCCATCGCGCAGTAAATGCATATAACGTCCTTGCCTTTCTGATTGAGTATCGTATCAATAGCCAGCAGAGTCTTTCCTGTCTGACGATCTCCGATGATGAGCTCCCTCTGGCCTCGGCCGATCGGAATCAGTGCATCAACAACTTTCCAGCCGGTCTGAAGTGGCACCGTTACTGCCGCCCGCTCCAGGATCGCCGGACCTTCGCGTTCGATTGGGCGCATCGCGCTGAATTCGACGGCTCCCAATCCGTCAAGTGGTTCACCTAAGGCCGTGATCGTGCGGCCCAGCAGACCCTCACCAACCGGCACCTCCACGACCCGGCCTGTTCGAACGACCGGATCCCCGGCACTGAGATGACGACCGTCCCCCAGCAGGACCACTCCTACTTCCTCAGGGTCGAGATTGAAGGCGATTCCAAGAAGGGATGACGTGCCTGATCGCTCATCCTGGCAAGAGAAACTGACGAGTTCATCAGATCGCACATTAGGAAGTCCACTCACTTGAGCAATTCCACCTCGTACAGAAAGGGTGACGCCAATCTCCTGTACGGAAAGGGCCGGGCAGAACACGGCGACGGAACGACTCAGCGAATCCAGCGCCCCGAGCAAAGCAGCTTCAAGCTGATGTTGTCGCTGAGTCATGAAGGGAGCCGCTGTTCGGAAGGAGGGCCTTGGTTAGATGTTGATCGAGATCGCTAAGGTAGTGATCCAGCGTCCAGCGGATCGCTTTCCCTTCAATCCCAAGCTGGATGCCAATGGGGAACAGGGGATCATCGATGAATGTTACACATCCGTTGCAAGCGAGAGACGCAAGCAACTGATCAATCAGAGCCTGACGGAGTTCCGCTGAAAGGGGGAATGAGGTACGGACCGTGATAGGTCCATTACTTTTCCCATCCTTTACCTGAATTGAATTTCGCTCGAAGGGCTCAAGATGCTTCAGCCTATCGAGAAACACATCCACAATCTGATGCTCAAGATTGGCGTTGGCTAGATCCTTTAGCGCCTTGCGTGCAATGGACTGACTCTCCTGAAGGACTCGCTGACTCACAGTCAGGAGGCAGGCCTCCTTCTCTTCTTTGAGCGACAGATAACTGCGATGGCGTAGCTCATCCAGCTCATTGCGCATGCGACTGAGCTGATCATTACGCTGCGCCTGCACGTCGGCATTGGCCTCGGCGAGGAGCTGCTGATGATGCGCTTCAAGATCACGGCGGAGGCGCTGCTGCTCCTCCATTTCCCCCTGGGCCGTTTGCTGAAATTCTTTTGCTTTCTCGATGTCGTGCATGATTCGATCCCGACGCTTTCGAATTACATTGCGGATTGGATCGTAGAGAACCCAGCGAAGCAGGGCTACAAGGAGTAAAAAATTAAAAATCTGGGCCGCAACAATAAACCAGTCAACAAGCATGTCAGAGTCCTTTGAAATAAATCCAAAATGGATTAACGAAAATCAGGACCATCGCTACAACCAGGCAATAAATGGCGGTTGACTCAACCATCGCCAGCCCAACAAAGAGGGTGCGGGTAATTACATTGGCCTTATCAGGCTGCTGGGCCAACGCTCCCAAAGCGCGTGCAACCGCCCAGCCTTCCCCCAGGGCAGGGCCAATCGAGCCCACGGCCATCGTAAAGGCGGCTCCAGCGATGGAGGCTATGCCTATTAGGGCGAGGTCACTCATGGGGGGGCTCCAGTTTTTTTGACGGGGGAGTAACCCCGGGATTCATCACTAATGCTAGCCGCTGATGAGATATAGACCAACGAAAGCACCGCGAAGACATAGGCCTGAATCACTCCAAAAACAAGTCCCATCGCCTGCATCAGAGCCGGGATAAAGAACGGCACAATGGACAGAAGGATAGCTGTGATCAGGCTTCCGCTCATTATATTGCCAAACAGACGCATTGCAAGCGCAACCGTTCGAGAGAACTCACCGATGATCTGAAAGGGCAACATCAGCGGTGTTGGCTTCAAGTAGGAGAGTAGGTAGCGGCGCAAGCCTAAATGACCAATGCCATAAATGGGAACCGCAAAAAATACACAAATCGAAAGTGCTACGGTAGTCGAAAGTGAACCGGTTGGCGGCTCGAAGCCGGGAATGATTGTCAGAATGTTGGCGGTTACAATGAATAAAAATAGGCTACCAACGAAGGGTAGGTAAAGAGTTGGATCTTGCTGTGTAACATCCTCAATTTGTTGGCAGATTTCCTCAACAATAGTCTCAACAATAGATTGCACGTGGGAGGGAATGCCTTCGGCGCTTAGGCCTCGCCCTAACCACAGGGAGAAGCCGACCAGCACGGCTATCGTGAGCCAGGTGAAGACTATGGTGGCACTGAGTGTCCAAGGCCCCCAGCTTGCAATCACGTTCGTATCGGGGCTTAGCTGCATGCCTTAGTCATCCAGAAAAGTAGGCTCTGTTGAAGGGATGGGGCGCCAGCGGAGGATCAGCAGAGAGCGGGCGAGTACAAAACCCAGTAGGGCGGCAGCCACACGTTGCCACTGGCCTGCGGCCACAAAATAGAAAACAGGAACTGCTATGGCAACCCTTGCCAGCCCGCTTCCAAGCATCAGTAGCACCGGATTGGAGGAGCGAGGTAGATGGCGCACTGTGAGCCATAGAGAGGTGAAAAAGCACAGACCCAGTACAAACCCGACAAGCAGGGCTATCAGAAGTGAAACGTTAGCGAGAAGTGCTGCCACGCTAGAATTCAGAGACAAAGGACCTGACCATTATGGCTCGTCCTGCTGCTGTTGCATCCATCGCCAGGCGTTCCAACAGCCCAGCACGATTCCGAGTATTAAGAACATTAATGTCCATGAATAGGAGTTGGGGAAACGCCTGTCAATCCACATCCCCAGCGCAAGACCAAGCAGTGCCGGCAGGGTTACAGACCAGCCCACCATTCCAGATAGACCAAGCCCCCTAATCACGATGTTCCGATCACCCTCAGCCTTGGCGCGAAGCCGACTTTCGGCCTTATACCGCACTTGAGAGGCAAGCGATGGTGGCTTTTGCCGGGGTCGGAAACTCTTGCCGCTAGTCGGTCTCATCCCCACTCTCCCAGCCCCGCCAGGCCATGCACAAAGCTGGCTTCTAGTCTCGCCAGTACGGCACGAGCCTGCTCTTCCCGCACATCAAGGGCCTGAAACTTTTCCACCACTGTCTTTTGCAACGTCTCCAGGGATCCTCCTGCCACGCCTTGACGAACTGTGACCATCAACTGACTCCCTCTCTTGAGCAGAAGTCCCTCGTCCACTGCCACGAATCCATCGCGACCATCTAAGTATTCATATGAAAGAATCCCTGGGACCAGGGTGCTCACCAGATCGGCATGATGCGGAAGCAGAGCGAAGTATCCGCTTTGGCTCTCCGCCAGCACCTTAACGACATCGGCCCGAAGGATCTCCTCAAAGGGCGCCAGCACCTGCAACTCCATCAGGCCACAGCCTCGTCAATGGTACCAATCATGTAGAGCGCGGATTCGGGAACTTGAGCGAAATCATCGTTGAGGATCCGTTCACATCCCTCCAGAGCGTCGATAAGTTTCACATGTCGACCGGGTTTGCCGGTGAATTGCTCGGTAGTGAAGAAAGGTTGTGTGAGAAACTTTTCCAGTCGCCGAGCCCGGTTTACTAACTTGCGATCATAGGAAGACAACTCCTCGATCCCCAGCATCGCAATGAGATCTTTCAGTTCTTCGTAGGTTGCCAGAGCTTCTCTAACGGCAAGCGCGATGGAATAGTGGCGCTGGCCGGCGATGCCACTCATCAGCATTTTGGAATTCGAGCCAAGGCTATCAACAGCAGGATAGAAGCCCTGGCTGGCCCGCTTACGTGATAGCAGAATTGTGGAGGAGAGGTGACCGAACGTATGTACGGCTGCGGGGTCTGTGAAGTCGTCAGCTGGAACATACACAGCCTGAATCGAGGTGATCGCCCCCGAGGAGGTGCTGGAGATCCGTTCCTCAAGCGCCGCCAGCTCAGAGGCCAAGGCCGGTTGGTAGCCGACCTTGGATGGCAGTTCCCCCATTAAACCAGAGACTTCCTGGCCTGCCTGAATGAAACGATAAATATTATCTATTAGCAGCAGCACATCTTGGTGAGCGTCATCACGAAAGTATTCAGCCATCGTTAGAGCTGCGTGGCCTACCCTGTAACGGGCACCCGGCGGCTTGCTCATCTGACCGAAGACCATCACGGTCTTGTCCAGAAGCTCCGCGTTTTGCATGGCGCGATAAAGATCTTCTCCCTCTCTACTTCTTTCTCCGATTCCGCAAAACAGGCTAATCCCTTGATGGTGACGCACCATGTTGTGGATCATTTCCATGATCAGCACTGTCTTCCCCACTCCGGCCCCACCGAATAGCCCCGCCTTGCCACCACGTTCCACTGGAGTCAGGATATCGATTATCTTGATGCCCGTTTCCAGAATTTCCGGATGGGTCGATAGTTCGACTAATGGAACGGTGGATTGGTGAATGGATCGCCGGGCCACGCCCTCGATTCGATCACCCTGATCGATAGCCTCCCCGAATACATTTAACATGCGTCCCAGCAGTTGTTTGCCGACTGGAACCCTTAACGAATGACCAGTGTCGATAACAAGTGAGCCCCTCGCCAGCCCTGAGGCCGTGGTCAAGGCGATGCACCGCACGACCTCGGTGCTGAGATGGCTGACTACTTCAATCACGACATGGCCATCTTCTCCAGCATCCAATCGATTCAATAGTGACGGAAGTTGTTGAGGAAAATGCACATCAACAACGCTCTCCCGAACTGCAACGACAGTACCTCTGTTGGTTTTTTCCAATGCCATGGGCCCAGTTTTGACTCATTTCCCTGGTTGCCGCCAGGTCCGGTGGACAACCATTCTCCTTTTTTCTAGCCTTCTGGGGTGGGCTTCTGCCCTCTGAGCACATGCACCTGAACAAAAGCCATCTGGTTTCCCTGCTGGTATCCACCCTCTGGATGCTTCCTGCCCAGGGGTCGCTGCTCGTGGATCTGGATAAAGCTCTGATCCGATGGAGCAATGACGACGACCCCTGGATCCGGGTGCGCTTTCAGGGGGAGATCAGACCGGTCGCCGAAGTACCACACTATGGTTTCCCCATAGGGCCTGATCGAAGCCTGCGCTTCATTCCTTGTCAACCTCCTGCCAGTGGATCGCCCATAGGATGCGAGATTCCTAATACGCCGCAAGGTGCTGCCGGGCTGGTGGTCGGCGCTCCGCTCGTCGTGTCCGAGCGCATGTACTACACACACGCGTGGCGGCGAGGATTGGTGAATACCAGTCCTGAAGAGGATATTCTCGCTATCGCCATGCGCCACACAGGAGCCTTTCTCCGTGACAAGGGGCAGCTGAAAAACAATCTGCCCGACACCAGCACTGCCTTTCAGAAATTCTTAGGCGCGCTCTCGGGAGCAAAGGCTGCAGGTAGTTCGGCGCCGATCATCAAACGGGCAGATAGGGCGGCAAGGATGTTTGCCGTGTTTCGGGATCTATGGCAGGAAGTGAATACTTATGCTTCACGTGATCTGAGTATGCCCTGCAGCAGCTTGCAGAAGAAGGCGGAGGCCTTCAACTCAGCGGCTGGCGCTGACCTCGTCCGTATGGAGAAGCGAAGTCCTAGAGGTGTCTGTTTCTTCTGCAGGAACGTCTGCACCCTGGAATCAGCTCATTCCCTCTTGAAATCCATGAAGCAGGCCCTAGCCGATAAGTTGTTGGATGCCACCAAGTCACCGGTCCAACCAGGTTTGTAGCATCACCATGTAGATGCTCTTGTTTTTCGTCATGGTAAGTGGTGCCATGTGGCGATAGCCTGCCAAAGGCGCGATCGAGCGCGGCCCCCATCCCTGCGAGCAGCAATTTTTCAGCAGGCATGGCAAGCTGAGCCAGAACAGTGCGCTTTGTGCAGGCAGATTGTGGAATACAGGAAATATGCGAGCAAAGTCTTTGGAGCTTCTCCAGGATTGAAACCGCCGTAGCCGTCCAGCTGAACGGGGCCTTGGTCTAGTTGTAGGCGGCGATGAATTGCTTGATTTTGCCGATCAGCTCCTTGATGCTGGAGATGTTGCCGCGGCGGATCGCCCGCTGCGTGATGATTCCAAACCAACGCTCCACCTGGTTAAGCCAGGAGGCGTAGGTGGGGGTGTAGTGGATAGGGAAACGGGTCCGCTGGGCCAGCCAGGTGCGGACTTTGGCGTGCTTATGCGTGGCGTAGTTGTCGACGATCCGGTGGTGACGTGACCCCCATGCCGGTCACGTTCCACCGCCCCACCAGGCCGCTCAGGGCAATGCTGCAGAGCAAAGCGCAGAACCTGCGCGCCGTGGATGGTTGGGGTATGAGGTCGACCAACAAGCGTCAAAGGCAGCCTATGCAGACTCCGCGGAACGGGCCACGGCCGCAAAGGGCCAGCAAAGGGTGGAAACATCCCCTTTGTGAATTCGCCAGCAACAGAATGGTGATTGCAACATTCCATTGCACCCCCACGGCTTGTCCTAGCTTGCCACAGACTGGTGCCACTATCAAAGCTTGGCAAGCTGGCCGGCTTGTTGTCACGGTGTCGCTCCCGCACCTCTCCGCCGCAGCTTCTCCATGAACTGGCTTGCCGACACCATCGTCCTCTCACGGCTGCAGTTCGCCCTGACGGCGATCTTTCACATGCTCTGGCCCGTTCTCTCCACTGGGCTGGCGATCTATCTGGTGGTACTCGAAGCCATCTGGCTGCGCACACGCAACCCCCTGTATTACCACCAGTGCCGCTTCTGGGCAAAGCTCTACGTGCTCAACTTCGGCATCGGCGTGGCCTCGGGGCTGCCGATGGAGTTCCAGTTCGGCACCAACTGGGCGCCCCTATCCGAATTCGCCGGTGATTTCTTCGGCTCAGTGCTGGGCTTTGAGGGGGCGATGGCCTTCATGCTCGAGGCCGGTTTTCTCGGGATCATGCTGTACGGCTGGACGCGGGTGCCGCCGGCCATCCACTTCCTCTCCACGGTGATGGTGGCCTTCGGCGCCAACCTCTCGGTGTTCTGGATCCTCAGCGCCAACTCCTGGCTGCAGACCCCATCGGGCGGCACCTTCTCCGATGGTCACTTCCAGGTGCAGAACTATTTTGCTGCGATCAATAACCCCTTCATGGTCAAAAGTGTGATCCACATGGCCCTGGCCACGCTGGAAACTTCGATGCTCGTAGTGGCGGCGATCAGTGCCTGGTCGCTGATGCGCAGCAAGGCGCCGGAGTTTTTCCTGTTCTCCTTCAAGCTGGCGCTGGTGATCCTGCTGGCGGTAGCGCCGCTGCAGATTCTGGCCGGCCACGAAAGCGCTGTGCAGGTGGCCGAATACCAGCCCACCAAACTGGCGGCAATCGAGGCCCTCTGGGACGATCAGGCCGCCGGCAGCTCCCCCGCCTGGAGCGTGCTGGCAGCCCCTGATGAGGCTAGCGGCAGCAACCGCTGGAGCCTGGCGCTGCCTGGAGCCTTCAGCTGGATCCTGGAAACACGGCCCCAGCTCAGCCAGCCGTTGCGGGGTCTCAATAGCTGGCCCGCCGACCAACGGCCGCACATGGTGGGGCTGCTCTTCTATTCCTTCCGGGTGATGGTGGCGATCGGCCTGGCAGCAGCGGCCCTGATGGCCCTCAGCCTGCTGTTCTGGTGGCGCGGCCGCCTCAGCGCCGACAGCTTAGGCCAGTGGCCCTGGTTCAGCTGGGCCTGGATCCTCTCGGCCCCGGCCGGCTACCTGGCGATCGAATCGGGCTGGGTGGTGCGTTGCGTGGGCCGCCAGCCCTGGACCGTCTATGGCCAGCTGCGCACCGCTGACGCGGCCTCGGTCCTGCCCGCCGCAGAGGTGCTCACCAGCTTGAGCGGTTTCGCCGTGATCTACACGGTGCTACTGATCTTTGCGCTCTACTTCGGTTCCCAAATCATTGCCAAGGGCCCGAATCTCAGCCTCGAGCCCCCGAATGGTGGAGGGGCCAGCGTTCTTGCCAACCCCACCCCGAGCGCCTGAGCATGGACTTCCTCGAATGGTTCATGCCCACGGTCTGGTTCGTGATCCTGGCCCTGTTCCTGCTGCTCTATGTGATTCTCGATGGCTTTGATCTGGGGGTGGGCATCCTGTCGCTTACCTCAACGGGTGAGACCCAGCGCAGCGTGCTGATGACCAGCCTCGGCAATGTCTGGGATGCCAACGAAACCTGGCTGGTGCTGATGGGCGGTGCTCTATTTGGGGCCTTTCCGCTGGCCTACGGCACCATCCTCAAGGCGCTCTATGGCCCCATCTATCTGATGATCCTGGGACTGATCCTGCGGGCCGTCGCTTTTGAATTCCGCGAGAACTCCATCAATAAGCGTCCCTGGAATCTGATGTTCGGCATCGGCAGCTTGGTGGCTGCCGCCTCTCAGGGCATCTGCCTTGGCACCGTTCTCTCCGGCATCCCCACCGATGCCGCTGGCCACTTCACCGGCTCCGTCTGGATCTGGGTCAACCCCAGCAGCCTGCTGGTGGCTATTACGCTCATCCAGGGCTACGTTCTGATCGGTTCCACTTACCTGATCCTTAAAACCAGCGGTGAACTGCAGCGGCTCCACGTTCGCACCGCCCGTCTGGCGGCTGCCACCACCCTTGGTGGGGCCCTGCTGATCACGGTCACGGCACCCTTCGTGTCGGAGTCGCTACGCGAACGACTGTTCGATCCCTCCTTTCTGCCCTTTTTTGTGGTGTTGCCTCTCGTGGGCATTGCCTTGATCGTGCAGCTGTTCCGCAGCTTGGCGATGGAGCAGGAGATATGGCCATTTGTTTATACCGTTCTGTTGTTTGTCGTTAGCTTTGCTGGCTTAGGTGTAATGGTTTTCCCGGCGGTGATTCCGCCGTCGATCACGATCTTTCAGGCCTCAGCGTCGGTGAGTTCGCTGGTGTTCATGCTCACCTTTATTGGTGTACTGATCCCAATCATGCTATTTTATAATATCTATAACTATATTGCCTTCCGTGGCAAGGTGAGCACCGAATGAGATCAGCCTATGGGTCTGAATAAAGCAAAGCTATTCAACGAATGGCACTGATCCTCACCCTTCCTCGTATTCGTCCCTTCTTGCTGGGAGTTGTGCTCATCATCGGCCTGTCGGGGGGGACCGCTCTAGGCGACTGCCGAGGGATCTGCCATGCTCGCAGCGTAACAGAGTGGAATGTGAGTGAAACGTGCGATAAAGATCTTGGAGGATATCAAACGTGGGTAGCAGCATTAGAGCCATCGTGGCATGCTGTTTGAGTCGGACTTGAATCGAGGCCAACCAAAACTTAAAAAAACCAGCAACTTTACGGAAGTCGTCAATTATTAAGCCTTGAAGCTATTACCATGAAAGCATGGTTAGTGTTTTCCCCAGCCCTCACCCTTCAGGCCTCGATCATCGACCTCTGGGAATGGGCCTTGAAGGAATGCCTGCCCAAGAGGAGAGCCGCATTCAAGAGTACTCAAACTGGCTGCAATTCCATCGCCTCTGGGGGCAGCTACCTGATCTTGCCCGAAAAGAATTAGCGCGATCGCTACACCTGCTGAGGGTTGAAGCTGGAACGCTGATCTACCGTGAAGGTCAATCGTCACTGGGATTGTATCTGCTGAAGTGGGGGGCCGTAGAGATTCAGCGGCTTTCTCCGATCGGTCAATCACTCATTCGTCAGCGCAGTGCGGGTGAGCTTTTTGGCTACGTTTCGCTCCTGGCCAATCCAGGCAGCGCCCAACACCAGACGCAGGCCATCGCCCTGACAGCCAGTGAAATCTGGTTTTTGCCCCAGCGTCTGTTGCGGCAGCTCACGCAGCAGTACACCGAGATTGAGCATCTGTTCAATACTGTGCTGGCTGAAGATCTCAATGCCTTTAGCACCCGTATCGCCCGGGAACAGCAACGCGTCCAAGGGTTGCGGGATTACATCTGCTCGGTGCCAGCAGGCGAGACCATCCTGGGCAGCAGCAAATTCAGCCAGAAGCTGAACGACACGATTGACCAAGCTGCCACGCTGCTCCAGCCGGTCGTCCTGCTCGGGCCGAAGGGCTCTGGTAAGACCTTCGTTGCCGGGCTGATTCATAGTCGCTCGGGCCTGGCAGACCAACCTTTTGCAGAACTGGACTGTGGGCAGCTGCCTCGATCAGCACATGGTGCCCTCAACACAGATTTGTTATTTGGCCGTGAAGGGTCTGAGGCCGGGCTCATTGAACTAATGGAGCGTGGAACGTTGTTGCTGAGCAACCTCCAGGTTCTCAGTGTGGAGGATCAAGCTCGTCTGATTGCCTATTGCAACACTGGCAACATTCAGCTCAATGTTGCGTCCAATAGTACCCCCAAAACTTTTCCGTCGTTGGTACGGCTCATTTTTACATCTCCTGAAAAGTTGGTACTTTCAGGCTTTGAGGGTATGACGATCAAACTGTTCAGTCTTTCCCAGCGAAAGGCTGATATTCCTGACTTTACTAGTCACTTCCTCGCGCAGTCTTGTCAAGCCCAGAGTCGTCCACTGATGACCCTCTCTCAGTCGGATCTACGCCGCCTGATCAGCTATGCCTATCCCGGCAACATCATAGAGCTAGCGGCGATTCTTAACCGTGCAGTGATTATGTCACCTGCCGGGCAGTTGATCATTCCAGAGCAGGCTCTTTGGTCGGTGCAGTCGCCAAGAAATGCCTTCCGCGTCGACCTGCTCACCCAGATTCCCTGGCTAAGGGGTCTTTTGCTGAGCCGCTGGTACCCCGAAGGTCTGTGGATCGTGATGATGGCGCTTTTTGTGCCCGTAACCCTGGCTGGATTTTTGGGGCCGCAAACACGAGAGAGCAGTGTGACCTTGAATTTCTTTTGGGCTTGGTGGTGGCCGGGATATTTGCTGTTGTTTGTTTTCATTGGCCGGCTGTGGTGTGCAGTTTGTCCCTTTATGATCACAGCGGAATGGTTGCGACGCGCCTCGCTGTGGTTATTCCCTCGCCAGCAGCTGCCGTGGCCAACCCAATGGCTCAATCGCTGGGGGGCGTGGGTGCTATTCGGCGGCTTTGTGGTGATTTATCTATGGGAAAAGCTCTGGGACTTGCCCAACAGTGCCTATCTCTCGGCCTGGCTGCTCCTGGCGATTACCGCAGGAGCGGTGATTTGTAGCCTGATCTACGAGCGGCGTTTGTGGTGCCGCTATCTCTGCCCCATCGGTGGCATGAATGGCATGTTTGCCAAACTCGCCATGGTTGAGTTGCGCTCAGATCAACAGGTGTGTGGTAGCCAATGCAGCACTTTTGGATGCTACAAGGGGAGCGACGCTACGACTGTTACTTTTGCCGATTCGCTTGCTAGCGAAGGGCAGGCGACGGGGGGCTGCCCGCTCTATTCACATCCCGCACAGCTTCAAGATAATCGTGATTGTGTTCTGTGCATGACCTGCTTGAAAGCCTGCCCGAATCGTTCGGTTCAGCTTAATCTGCGCTTTCCCACCACAGATCTGCTGGAGAATCACCAGGGATTCTGGGCTGAAGTGGCCCTCCTGTTGTTGCTTTTGGGCGGTGTACTGATGCACCACAGCGAAAGAATCCTCTCTGCATTTGGATTCCCTGCTGTACCGGTTGATGCCCAGCATTTTTGGAGCAGCGCCGTGATTGCACTGCTCTTGCTCAGTCTTCCGGCTTTGGCGACCTATCTGGCGCATGCGATCGCGCGCCGATTTGATCCCGACCAGCCTCCCTATCTCACGGCTATTTACGCTTATCTTCCTTTCACCCTGGCTCTTAATCTGGCTCACTATGTGCCTGCGGCGATGACAGAAGCGGGGAAGATTGTGCCAGTTTTTGCCCGCAGCCTTGGATTCAGCGGGATTGGTTTACCCATTCTCACCTGGAGCGCTGATGTAGCCGTCTTCATACAGGGCGTGACATTGCTTGCAGCTCTGGTGTTCAGCCTCTATCCGCTGTTGAGAATCACAAAACGGACGCTACTGAGCAACTTGCCCCACCTTCTCTTGATGGTTGGACTAACAGTCGGTGGCTTCTGGCTCATTGTTTGAACGACCCATCAGAAACACCATGAAGATCTATCCCAGTGTGCTTGAAGTGATCGGACGCACGCCTCTGGTGCAGCTTCAACGGCTGCCGCGGAGGTGGGGCTGTGACGCAGATATCGTCTTAAAGCTTGAAGGTCTCAATCCTGCCCAGTCGGTCAAAGATCGAATTGCGGCGAGCATGATTATGGAGGCGGAAAATGCTGGGTTGATCCAACCAGGGATCTCCACCATTGTTGAAGCAACCTCTGGGAATACCGGGATTGGTCTTGCCATGGTCTGTGCGGCAAGGGGCTATCGGCTGATTCTGACGATGCCTGAACATATGAGCAGAGAGCGGCAACAGATCTTACGTGCCTATGGTGCTGAGGTTATCTTGACCGCTGCTCAAGCTGATATGCCTGGAGCGATTGCCCATGCCAACTATCTGCTGGGAACGTTGACGAATGCTTTTTCGCCGCATCAATTCAGCAATCCTGCCAACCCTAAAATTCACTATGAAACCACCGGTCCTGAAATCTGGGAAGACACCGATGGCGATTTTGGGGTTTTCGTCGTTGGCGTTGGAACAGGCGGTACGCTCACGGGAGCTGGACAATACCTCAAGCAGCAGAACCCTCTTCTCAAGATTGTTGCTGTTGAACCGTCCCATAGCGCCATACTAAGTGGGCAACCTGCAGGACAACACGATCTTCAGGGCCTTGGGGCGGGCTTCATTCCTGATGTCTTGAGAATTGATTTGATCGATGAGATCATTACAGTTACCGAGGCTCAAGCCTATGAAACTGGACGGCAACTAGCTCAGGAAGAAGGGATTTTGAGTGGTATTTCAACAGGCGCGGCAGTGTATGCCGCGGTGCAGATCGGACGGAGACCTGAGTTTCAAGGTCAACGTATTGTTGTCATCCAACCGAGTGGTGGGGAGCGTTATCTCAGCACGCGCATGTGGAATTCAGCCAAACCCACAGGGCCATTACCTGAAACTCTCAGCGAGTCCGAGCTTTAGCCTATTGCGACCTCGAATGATCGATGAATATATAGCTATGACCTGATAACTTTACGAATCATGCCAGCAGCTCAACCTCTTGACCCCAATTGCATAGTCGGCTTGAAGCACAGAGAACTGTGCGTGATGGTTTCCGCCTTTATTGCTCAGGTATCAGCGGCATTCGACCATGCCGCTGCCTTCCGCAGTGGCCTCGCCCTCGACGACCGCCGCCTCCACCGCCTGGGCATGCATTGTTCACTTGGGCAGCCACAGGATTTGTGTTGAAGTTGAACCGGGCTGCAGCACGCTGAAAGGCAGCCAGGTGGCGGTTCTGGGAGGCCGACCGCAGGCGTTCAAACACCCGTAGCATTTCTGGCCGTTGGGTAGCCCTCAGGATCCGTTGGTAGAGATCAACGTTGTCGATCTCTGCCTGCACACCGGCTTCACAGGCCTCCTGCGCGCTGGCGTAATGGCTCAGGTTTACCGCACTCCAGGGATTGGTAGGAACGGTGAGGTTGTAGCGGTGAAAAAGATGCTGCAAGGCCTGAATATGGCGCTGCTCCGAATCGCGGATGTGCTGAAAAGGGCGTACCGGCCCAAAGTCCTCCAGTACCTGGGTATAGGTGGCCCAGGCGTGATACTCGTCGTTCAGAGCATCGTGCAGTGCCTGGATTTCGGCGTCAGTCAGTGAAGTCATCACACGGGCCGCAGAACGGCCGGGCAAGAGAGCGGGTGCTGCCGGTGATGGCTTCACCATGGAGTCATTCTAATGTCTTTATCCTGATATCGTTGTATTAATCTGAAGTCGGATGCCTTATTCGCTGGGCCTGTTACGGGGCAACGGCTGCGGGATGGTCCCGGGACAAGCCGCCTGCGTCAATCAGGGTCAGCACCCACTCGGTTTTCGCCAAAGACCCAGCCACTCCTCACGGCGCTGGGCCACGGATCCCTGGGCCGGCTCCCAGATGTCTGAGACGAAACCAGCCTGGCGCCATTGGCAGGCCAGCTCCTGCGGGTCACTGCCAAAGGGCGGGCCGCCTTCGCGGCTCTGGCAGAACAGCAAGCCGAGCAGCCAGCCGCCTGGCTTGAGCAGTCTTTGGATCGTGCCTAGGTAGGCCTTGCGCAGACCTGGATCGATGGCACAGAAACAGGTGTGCTCGACCACGCCATCCAAGCTTCCCTTGGTCAGACCGGCAGCGCTGAGCGCAGACGCATCAAACAGATCGGCCTGGAGCCAACGCAACTCGGAGCGATCGGGGCCATGAATCCGGCGCGCCTCCTGAATGGCCACACTGCTGAAGTCCAGCGCCACCGCCGAAAACCCGAGTTCAGCCAGCAGGGCTGCCTCATGCCCGCGTCCGCAGCCAGGGACCAGCACTTTCCCTTTGTGCGCAGGTGACTCGGGATGGCAACGCAGAAATTTCTCCAACGGCGGAGCTGGCTGGCCCAGTTCCCAGCCATCACCCCCTTCTCTGTAGCGCTGGTTCCAGCGCCCTGGATCGCAGCTCAGAGCGGAAGCACGGCCCGGGACGTTCTGTGAGGTAGGCAGGGGTCTGCTCATCAGTTCAATTTGGTCAGGTTTGGACACTGTGGCTGGATTTCGGTGGTCGCCACCACCACCTGATTTTGAACTCACGGGCCGGTTCTTCATTCCGCCCCGTTCGGCGGCCGGCGGCGGGGGAGTGATGGTCCGCGACGAGCTGGGTAGCCCAATCACGGCCGCTGGCTGGCTCAACAGCCATCAGGGCGGCGATGCCATCAACGGCTACGGCATCAACGCCATCCGCACCCACCTGGGCTGCGTCGTGCCTTGGGATTCGGCGCCAGGGAAGTTCATCTGCCTTTGCCACGGCAGCCAGTACGACGATGCCGGCCTGGCAGGAGGGGATCTCCAGGATCGCTGCCGATTCAGCGATGGATTTTGATGGATCTACCAGCCAGAATCGGGTGGAGGCCGCTTTTGCGGGTCCACGACCTCCGCTCAAGTCCGATGCCTTTCGCCCTTAACGTTGTCTACCCCGTGCTGACGGGGGTGGGGCGGTGCTGCTGGAATCGCTGGCAGGCTTTTACTGGCTTCGCCAATGTTCAAAAGTTGCTGAGCGCATGAACACTGTTCCCCACCAGAAAATCTGGGCTTCGATCACCTCAGCGCTTTTTGGCGTTGCCTTGATGGCTTTTATTCTGCTTGGCATTGGTAGCCATCCAATCGCCATGGCTGCTAACACGGCGGCTGCAACCACAGTGCCAACAACTTCAGTGAATCCAACCCCAATAGAAACAGCTGTTGGTCACTACCTTGATCTCCTGCCCGCAAATTTTCATGCGATCGGCTCGGTTCCAGCCATGAAGAGCCTGATCGAAGCTGGCAATTCTATGCTTATCGATGTTCGTAATCCAGCGGAGTATGAGGTTGGTCACATCCCTGGAGCGATCAATCTTCCGCTCAGCGACTTGGAACGGCATCTTGATGCCGTTCCGCACGATCAAGACGTCGTTGTGTATTGCTCAACCGGGTATCGAGCGGCCATGGCCGTGATGGCCCTTCAGCTGCAGGGCTTTGATCGTGTCAAGGGTTTCCCGCCTGGTTTCGTTGGCTGGGAAGCCGCAGAACAAGCTGTGATCCCATCAGCGAACAATTGGCCATGAGCGGATCAGTCCATCGAGTTTGATCAGCCCAGTTGGCTGGAAGGCTCCTGAGCTGGGGCCTTCCATGCCGGTGTGCTCAGGTCAGGTCGCTGCGCCGCTGAACCGATCCCATCGCGTGGAGTTCCAGCACCTGCTCGGGGCTGAGGTTGAAGTCAAGAACACCTTGGCCGCTGGGAACGGCGACGTGGAGGGGCAGGGCTTCACTGGGCCGTGGCATCAAGGCATCGAGATCGAACTGGGCCGATCCGGCGGGAACCACTGAGCCATCGCTGGGCACGATTTCTTCGCTGCGATTGGGCAGGTTCCACTCCTGACCCAGCGAATCGCTCAAGACCAGATCGGTCCCGTGATCCAGGGTTGTTTTGGCATCCAGGGCGTTGAAGCGGATGCGCAGGCCAGAGGGGTACTCCGGGAAAGGCTGCTCAAAGACCTGGGCGCTGAGGCGATGGCCCGCCTGATCGCTGAGCGACCAGGTATCCGCCGCAAGGGCTGGCGACGTTCCCAGCAACAACGCCATCAGCAGCGGCAGGACGCCCAGCAACCATTGCATCGGACGAAGCTCACCCCGGTCAAGGCAATTCATGGCTCTAAACGCATAAAGGCCTAGCAATTCTAGTGCAAGCATCGGGACTGGGCTGTTGGTCTTCGCCGTGCTGCGCCAGGCTGGCTCTTACCCGCTTATGGCTACAAACGCATCAACAGATGTGCCAATGGCGGCACGGCGCGCCAGGCCGGGTTAGAGCTAAAGGCGAGCTCGGGATGGAGAGATGGCTGAATCTGCTTCCAGCGCAAGGCACTTCCAGGTTTTGATTGTCGGTGGCGGCTCCGGCGGGCTCATCGTCGCGGCCCAGTTGCTGCGGGCTCGGCCCGGCCTGGATCTGGCCATCCTGGAGCCCGCAGCCGTCCACGAGTACCAGTCCGGCTGGATCCCGGCTGGAGCTGGTCTGTTGGCGCTCGAGCAGACCCACCGTTCCGAGGCCAGCGTGATCCCGGCTGGGGCTGTCTGGATTCAGGGCAGCGCCGCAAGTTTTGAACCCCAGGCCCGCCGGGTGATCACGGCCGCCGGCGAAGCCCTCAGCTACGACGTGCTGGTGGTGGCCATGGGTCTCCAGCTCAATTGGAGTCAGATCAAAGGGCTGCCGGAGGCACTCGGCAGCTACGGCATCATCAGCAACTACTCACGCGCCCACATCGCGACCACCTGGGAGGCGATCCGCAGCTTCAAGGGTGGTACGGCTGTTTTCAGCCACCCTGCCACCCCGATCAAATGCGGCGGTGCTCCCCAGAAGGTGATGTATCTGGCCGATGACATCTTCCAGGCCACCAGCGGTGTGGGCGTGAACGCCCGGGTGATCTTCTGCACGGCCCTGGCCCATCTCTATCCGGTGAAGGCCTACAACGCCACGGTTGAGCGCGTCGTGGCGCGCCGGGGGATCGAGACCCGTCTGCTCCACAACTTGATCGAGGTGCGCGCCGAGGAACAGCTGGCGATCTTCGAGGTCAGCTCAGAAGGTAAGCCGCCCCAGCAAGAGGCGATCCACTTCGACCTCTTGCATGTGGTGCCGCCGATGTCGGCCCCTGATGTGATGGCCGCCAGTCCCCTGGCCATCAAAGGACCGGGTGGCTGGGTGGACGTGAACAGGCTCACTTGCCAGCACAAGCGCTTTGCCGATGTGTTCGCCCTCGGTGATGTGAGCTCTCTGCCCACCTCCAAGAGCCTGGCCGCCATCCGTGGCCAGGCGCCGGTGTTGGTGGCCAACCTGCTGGCCCAGCTCGATGCTGCTCCCCTACCGGCCCAGTACGACGGCTATACGGCCTGCCCGTTGATCACCGGTTTTGGCCGCGTGGTGATGGCGGAATTTGACTACCAGCTCCAGCCGGTCAGCTCCTTCCTCGTGGATCCAACCAAGGAGCGCTGGAGCATGTGGCTGGTGGAAACACGGGTGTTCCCTTGGGTGTACTGGAATCGGGTACTGAAGGGTCGCTTGCTCGAAAGTCGTTTCATCAAGCCGTTGGCTCCGCTGGTGCGCTGGCTGGGGCTGGCGCATCAGCAGCCGTGATCAAGCCGGAGTGATCAGACCGCCTGCAGCTGCCGAAGTTGCTTCTCCAAGCGCTGCCTCAGGCGGCCCTGAACCAGGTTGCAGAGTTCCTCCACCAACGGGTCGGCCACCGTGTAAATCAGGCGCGTGCCATCACGTTCGCAACGGATCAGGCCGGCACGCTGTAGTTGGCCGAGCTGACGGCTGATGTGCGACTGGCTGAAGCCCGTGGCTTCGATCAGGGAGGTCACATCCCTGGCCTTGCCGTGCTTGAGCTGGCAGAGCAACTGCAGGCGTGCCGGTTCACTCAGGAGCCGAAAGAAACCGCTGAGTTCTTCGAGGAGCTCGGGGCTGGGCATGGAATCGGCGGCGGCCATGAATGGTCTTTATGACGCTCAAAGCATTATGCCAAAAACATGTCAACCCTGGCGCCTAACTCCACTGCGCTCATAAAAAAAACGCTTCTAAGCTCTTTATGCGGTTATGCTCATAGCAGTTGCCGTTGCTCTCCCATGGCCGTTGCTCGCGCTCCAGCGTCTGCCGCCCTGTCCCTGGCCGCTGCAGCCGGTGGTCAGCCCCTGCTCTTCCGCCAGCTCTTTGACGCCGGCACCGGCACCTTCACCTACCTACTCGCCGATGTCAGCAGCCGCCAGGGCCTGCTGATCGATTCGGTTTTCGAGCAGCACGACCGCGATCTCTCCTTGATCCGCGAACTGGGCATCGAGCTGCTGGCCTGCCTCGACACCCATGCCCACGCCGACCACGTGACGGGCAGCTGGCTGATGCACGCCGCCACCGGCAGCGCCATCGGTTTGGCCGCCAGCGTCGGGGCGGAACACGTGAGCCTGCCCCTGCAGCACGGTGATCGGGTGGCCTTCGGAGAGCGGGCCCTGGAGGTGCGCGCCACACCGGGGCACACCAATGGCTGTCTCAGCTTTGTACTCGACGACCACAGCCTGGCCTTCTGTGGCGACGCCCTGCTGGTGCGGGGCTGCGGCCGCTGCGACTTCCAGCAGGGCGACGCCCATACCCTCTACCGCTCGATCACCGAGCAACTCCTCTCGTTGCCGGAGTCCTGCCTGCTTTATCCAGGCCACGACTACACCGGCCGAGGCGTCACCTCGGTGGCTGAGGAGAAGGCCTTCAACGCCCGCCTCGGTGGCGAGGCCAACGAACGCGATTTCGTCGTCTACATGGAGACGATGAAATTGCCCCACCCCCACCGCATCGCCATCGCCCTGCCCGGCAATCTGCGTTCCGGCAAACCCCGCGAGGATTCAACGGCCGGAGGTGCCTCCTGGGCGCAGGTCCAGCGCAGTTATGCCGGCCTGCCCGAGCTGCCGCCGGCCTGGCTCGCCAGCCATCGGGGCGAGGCGGTGGTGGTGGATGTGCGCTCGGCCGAGGAATTCGATGGTCCCGATGGTCGCATCGCCGGCAGCCTGCTGATCCCCTTGCCCGAACTGGAGGCACGGACCGCTGAGATCCCAAAGGATCAACCCGTCGTGGTGCTCTGCCACTCCGGCAGTCGCTCGGCTCTGGGGACCCAGCTCCTGCTCAAGGCAGGACGTCCCCAGGTGGCCAACCTTCGCGGCGGTCTGCGTGCTTGGCAGGCCAATGGCTACCCCCTCAACTTCGCCGACGCTTCATCCCCACAGCCTCGACCACAACTGCCTTGACCACACGAGCCATGACCTCCCAAACCCCACGCCAGCTGGCCGACCAGCTCAAGAGCGACCCGATCAGCGTCGTCGACGTGCGCGAGCCGGTTGAATTCAGCAGCGGATCGATCCCGGGCAGCCGCAACATTCCCCTCTCCCGGCTGGGCCGCACCTCCCTCCCCGAGGGACCATTGGTGTTGGTTTGCCAGAGCGGCAACCGCAGCGCGAAGGGACTGGCCGAGCTGTTGCGGCGGGGACACCCTGATCGCCTCACCGATCTCAGCGGCGGCATCGACGCCTGGCAGCAGGCGGGGCTGCCGATCCACAAACGCAGCGGCGCTCCCCTGCCGCTGATGCGCCAGGTGCAGATCGCGGCCGGGGGGCTGGTGCTTCTCGGTGTGATCCTCAGCACCGTGGCACCGGGATGGATCTGGCTGGCTGGCTTCGTGGGGGCTGGCCTTGTTTTTGCCGGGGTCAGCGGCTTCTGCGGCATGGCCCGCCTGCTTGCTGCCATGCCCTGGAACCGGGTGAGGGCATGATCACCTCCACCGCCCTGCTGTTGATCCTCGGCGGAGCCCTGATCGGCTTCCTGCTGGCGGTGCTCGGGGCTGGTGGTTCGATTCTGTTGTTACCCCTGCTGATCAGCGGTGCCGGGCTGCCGGCCAAGGAGGCCATTCCCCTTTCCCTGGTTGTTGTGATTGTGTTGGCGCTGGCCAACATCGGCCCTTACCTGCGCCGCCGCCAGGTGGCCCTCCGGCCCGCCCTGGTGTTGGGCGTGCCGGCATTGGCGGGAAGCTGGATCGGCGGCAGCCTCGTCAAGGCCGGCTTGATCTCCGAACCGGTGCAGCTGGGGATCTTCGCTGTGGCGGCCCTGGTCGCCTCCTGGCTGCTCACCCGGCGTGGCCCGGCCGCAGATGAAGATGATCGCACCCACTCAGCCAGCGGGACGCTGCGCCGGCCAGCCGCCCTGGCCGTCCAGGGGGTGTTGGTGGGTCTGCTTACCGGCATTGCCGGCGTTGGTGGAGGCTTCGCGCTAGTGCCGGCCCTGGTGCTGCTGGCCGGTTTGCCGATGCCGCTGGCCAGTGGCACCAGCCTGCTGCTGATCATCACCAACAGCCTGGTGGCCCTCGAAGCCCTGGGCCACTGGCCGGCGGCCAGCCTGCCGCTGGTGCTGCCCCTGCTGGCTGGCGGGGCGATCGGCGCCGGGCTGGGCCAGTGGCTGGCCCCCCGGCTCAATGACCGCAAGCTGCGGCGCGGTTTCGCGGCCCTGCTGATCGGCTCGGCCCTGCTCAGTGGCATGGAGGCTGTTCGCCGCCAGACCGCCAGCGCCCAACGTGCCGCGCCGATCAGCTTCCGTTCTGCTCCCCTATCCCTGAGGTCCATGCCATGAGCACACGCACGTTTGAGTTCCGGCTGTGCAGCAGCCACGGTGCTGCCGACCCTGCCAGCGATGAACTTCTGGTGGAATTCCACGCTGACTCCGGAGACTGGCAAGCACAACACCCAAGCCTCAGCACACCAGGGTTCCGGCTCTACCTGCTTTCGTTGTTGCTCTGCCAGCACTTTTATCTGGTGGCCAATGCCCAGGAGCGGGCCATTCCCTTGCAACGGGTGGAGGGGACGTTCACGGTGATCACCAGTTCTGACTGGATTCTTGAGCAGGTGAATGGCCACTTCCGCCTGACGCTTGATCCTGGAGCGCCCGCCGAGGAGTTGGCCCGCGCCGATGACGAGGCCATCGCCTTCATCAGTCGGCGGATGAAGCTCTGCCCTGTGTCGCGCAACCTGCCAGCTGCTGTGGAGAAAGCCATCAGCTTGGAGTTGGCTGAAGCTTGAGCTGACCAGCATCAGCTTCTTTGTGAAGGAGTTGTTGTCCAGAACTGGAATCAGAGCCTGCTCTTGTTACTTCTTGCTATTTGCAAAACTGCCAACTTGATTGGCATTGCCGCATCAATGCAGGCCTGGTGTCTTTGCTCAATACCAGAATAATTTGCTGCAACAGTGACAAATATCCGTAAATGTATTTTTTATCAATACACTCAAAAGAAGGCAGTCTTTATTGTGTTATCGCTCAAGAATGCTTGACTGAGCCGGCCGATCTGTGCGTATCGCTACAGGCTAAACGCTCTCCGGCAATGACTAGCTCAGTAATGAGTTAAGATCCACGCTAACCGCTTTGCATAGATCCAATGATCTTGATTAAAATCAGCAATCCTAGTTCTGTGGTGGCATCAAGGATTGGTCGCTTCTTTGCGAAGCTAACTCCAAGCGGCTTTGATCAAAATAAAGTTGAAGAAGCCTTCATCAAGCAACTTGTTGAGCAGATGGCAGCCCAAGGCATTCAGGGAGAAGTGGCTTCTGTGGAAGGTATCGATCTTTATAATAAAACCATAAAAATTGAAGAGAAAATCCAGATTGGCAGGTACAGGATGATCTGACGGTTACTTTTCGCTATGGCGAAGAAGTCAACGTCCAAGGCTTCAGCGCCGTTTCACTTTAACGCGATGTCACCTGCATTTCGTCCCCTGCTCTGGGCCAGTGCTGTCGCAGGAGGAAGTCTGAGCTATGCCTCCACCGCTTGGCTGCTGAGTGGCCTGACCCCATCGCCGTTGATGAACGCGATGTTGCCGGCTCTCAGCAGTGTGCCGGCCCTGTTTGCGTTGCCACGGCGGCGGTCGGGCTATCTGCTCAAGCTGGTAGCCGTACTGCTGTTGTTGCTTGCCAGCCTCGGGATTCCTGGGCGTTCACCGTTGTGGGTTCTGCTGGCTGCCGTTCTGCTCGCCCTGGGTGAACGCATCAGCGTTCTGCCCATGCAGCAGACCTTGCTCAGGGGCTCGGACCTCAGCGTGAATCAGTTGCGTTCGAGTGGTGACCTGGGGCAATGGATCGGCACGGTGCTGACGGGCGTGCTTTTCCCGTTGGGCCGTGCCTTGGCCCAGTACGTCAACGCCTTGCTTCTGCTGCTGCCCCTGTTGCTGGTGTCACTGCGTGCTGAGCCTGGGGCCGAGGCGGGGATGCCAGAAGAGCCGGTTCCTCAGGAGCTGGACCAGCGCTCGCGTCCCCATCAGGATCAGTTGCATGCCGCCTCCCTGGGTCAGGGGATGTTGTTCGGGGGGCTGTTCGCGATGATCGCCCTCTGGGTGCGCGAGTTGGGGAGCGGCAATTGCTTCGACTTCGGCATGGTTCTCAGCGCCTATCTTCTGGGCCGATCGCTGCGTCGCTTGTTCGTTGGCTTGGCGCCTCCCGGCCGCTATGGCCTGATGGCCGCCTTGTTGCTCGCCACCCAATTTGTGCCGGGCTGGGGCGCCGTGGCGCTGTTTCTGCCCTTGGGTGGAGTGGCCGCCGCAAGCGATCATGGGCTGGCCGAGAGCATCGATGCTGAGGACAAGGCGATGGGCTGGGACCGCCTGGAGCGCTCCGGGAGTGTGGGAGGTTTGGCCGGCAGCTTGGGTATGGGGTTGCTGGCCCAGCTGGCCGGACTGTCCTACGCGTTGCCCATGCAGCTGGGTGGCTTTGGGTTGGCCGTTCTGTTCAGTCTTCGGCGCCCGCGATCACCCGGTGGTTCTACGCGGGTCGCTGCCAGCTGCGATGCCCCAGGATAAAACCAGCCCCGCTGACAGACCCGCTGAATGGCCTTGATGAAATTCTCTCTACCTTTGAAGCCCCTTGTGCTGCTGCTCGGAACGCTTGTGGCCCTGTTGCCGCCGCTGCAGGGAGCAGCCCATGCAGAACAGGACGCCTGCAGCGATGCCATGACCACGGTCGAAACAAGCCGCTGTCTGGTCAAGGTTCTCAGGAAGCTGGACCAGGAGCTGGAAGAGGCCTTGGGCGGCGTTGCCAAACAGGCGCAAGCCGTGCCTGAAGATGATTTCCAGGGCCTCTGGCGCGACAACCTCAGGAACGTCTTCCGCACCAGCCCTGATCCGATCAGGCAGGCAGAGGCCTTTCGCCGCGAACGGCGCAAGGTCTGCGCCTATGCCAAATCATTGAGCTTTCAGGGCAGTGGCTATGGCATCTTCACCACATCCTGTGAGATTGAACTGAGCAAGACGATGCTTGATCAATTCCGGCCTTGAAGCCAACCTGATCAGGGCTTTGTTGTAACGGCACGCTGGCTCCAATCATTCTTGGGCCCAGCGTTGCGTGCATTGTGTTGAAGAACACTTCATCTCTCCGTCGGGATAGTCAAATCCTGCTCTCTTGGCGTTCTTCTCGACATCGGCGGGGGCTCCTCCGGAGAAAGTCCTGGTTGTTTTTGCCTCTGCCACCGGGGCCAGGGAGGAGAGGAGGAGCGCGCCAGCCAGGAGAAGAATTCGCATGGGTCAAAATATACTCATCACCATTGTAGCTCAAATCCACTGACATGCCTACTTGGCTTAAATTATCGAAACCACGAGGTTTGCTCGGTCGCGATTAGGCAATAGCAAAATCCTATTGATCCTGCTTTTAAGAGTCTCATTAGCGATGATTTCTAGTTACAAGCAAGAATGCCAAGCCCAACATTCAAGCCAAGGCCTTCGCCCAAGCCAAGGCCTTCGCCCGATCCGAGGCCATCAGCCAATCCAAATCATCGCCGCCGCTGACCACAAAGCAGAGCAAGCCATCGATACTCAGTCAGCATCAAGCGCAGCCGCTCCAAGTTCAGCTCCCTTTTCAAGAATGGCGGCCCGCCTGTGTGGCCGAACCAAAAGGCCGTCCTTTGGGGAGGGGCTGGGAATGACCCTGAGGGTGAAGTCCTGATCGGGCTCCAGCGCCAAGCTCAGCTGCTTGAGCAGCCCCACCGCAAGCAGCCTGATCTCCAGTTCGGCCAGCGCCTTACCCAGGCAGACCCGCTCTCCGCCACCGAACGGCAGCAGGGTGGCGGTGCAGGTTCCCGAGAGATGGCGCTGCGGCCGGAAGACCTCCAGATCTTCGTTGCCGCTTCCTTGCCGGTGGCTGGCGGTGATGCTCACCTGCACCACCTGATCGGCTGGAACCAGCACATCCGCCAGGGCAAGCGGCTTGCGGGTGCGGCGGAAGAAGCCCCCCACCGGCGGGGTCAGGCGCATCACCTCTTTCACCACGGCATCGAGCCGTGGCGCACGGCTGGCGTCGTAGGCGGTTACGGCCTCAGCCTGCGCAGGAGGCCAGGGCAGGCCGTCAAGCTCTTGCTGCAGCCAGGCCAGCTCGGCTGGATGCTGCAGAAGGCTCAGCAGCAGGCAGCTCAGGGACGAGGCGGTGGTCTCATAGCCGGCAAAAAGCAACAGCAACAGCTGCTCGGCCACGTCGTCATCGCCAAGGGGTAGGCCGGCTTCATCGAGGCCACCGGCGAGCAGATCAAGCCCGCCAGCGGCAAGAGGCTCACCAGCTGCAGCGGCACTTTGCGCCTTCTTGAGCACCGCGCCGAGGCGGCGCAGCAGGCGCTGACGGGCCTGAAGGGCTTTGGCGTAGGGGCTGCCTGGCAGGGCGAACGGCAGGGAGAACAGGCCCTGGCACCAGGTCTCGAAATCGCCGAACAGGGCATCGCGATCAACGGGATCAAGCCCCAGCACCGTGCTGGCGATCACGCTGAAGGCAAAGCGCCTCAGCTTGGGCACCAGCGCCAGCGGCGCTTCTTCGCTGAGAAGCTCGTTGTTGAGGTCATCGACCAACGCCACGATTGCCGGGCTGTAGCGCTTGAGAGCAGACGCGGCGAACAGCTGTCCCACCACCCGGCGGCGGGCCTTGTGATCGGCGCCGTTGCGGTTGGCCAGCGACAGGGGGCCCAGCAGCTTGCGCACACTGTCTGGCCACCAGCCTTCGAGGGCATCGCCGCCGGCGAACAGGTCGCTGATCGCCTTCTCCCCCCGGATGAACACGGTGCGCTGCCCAAGCAGGGTGGTGCCATAGACATCGCCGTAGCGCTCAAAGCGCGAGCGGGCAAAACCGGGATCACGCAGAAACGAGAGGGTCTCGAGCACCCCGCTCACGGCGGGTGTGGTGGGCAGGGGCCGGAGGCTGGCGGGATCGGGGGGCAATCCAGGGTCGAGGGCCAATCAAAGTCGCTCGTGGTACGCACCAGGCTGCCGGAACAACGCCGCTATCGCGGCAGCCTTTCTTTGGCGCGCCACGATGGACGCTTCATGCGTGCGCCGAGCCCCGTGTCCACCGTCGATCCCGCTTTGGCCGAGGCTTGGCCTGTTGCGGTCCCTGCCTTGCTGGAGCTGCTGGCGCAGGTGGAGGGGATGGGATCGGGCCGCCGCCGGCTTGTGCTGCTGCTGCCCCAGCTGGGCGATTTTGACAGCCTCGAATACGCCCAGGCCCTGGTGCCCGCCTTGCCGCGGCTGGAGTCTGCCGGCATTGCCGTGCTGGCGATCGGCATCGGCGCGGAGGCGGGCCGGAAGCGGTTCTGCGCCTTCACCGGGTTCCCCCTGCAGAACCTGCTGGTGAACGCCGAACCCCAGCTGCATCGAGCCCTGGGGCTCTACGAAGGCTTGCAGCAGCCGGGCGGTGCCTGGCCGAACCTGTTGTTGATGTGCGCCGGCATTGGCTCACCGGGCACCTTGGCCGAGGTGCTGCGTGGTTACACGGGCGATCGCAGCGCTCCCCAGCGCATCGCCGACGACGACACCATCCAGGCGGGCCCGCTGCCGCCGATCAAGGGTTCCTTCTTTGCCAAAGCGGGCGGGAGCGGGTTCCAGCGACCGTTTGAGCTGGCCACGATGCGGCTGCGCAACATGGCTGAGGTGCTGGGCCATTGGCGCACCTACGTCCCACGGGATGACTTCCTCACCCAGCGGGGCGGCACCTTCCTGTTGGGCGTCGACGACACCCTGCTCTACAGCCATCGGGACGCGGGCATCCTCGGCTTTTCGGCCACGATGGCCAGGCCGCTCAGCTTCCTGGATCCTTTCCTCAGCTGATGCCTGCGCCAGCCACGCTGGAGTCCATCCGGTTGCCAGCATCGAGGGCCCTCTGCCTTACGCCAACCAGTGCCCAGCTCCAATCGCCGAGCCAACTTGCTGGACCACAATGCCGGCCACTGGGAAGGCAGCTTCATCCGCCTGGATGGCCAGGGCCTCGAGAGCGAGCGCTTCGGTACACGCCTGCACGTGCAGGAATTAGACGGCCAGATCGAAGCGGCTCTCACTTACCTGAACACCGGCAAGGTGGCGACGATGCGTTTCGTTGACCCACCGGACTTGATGACAATCAGCCCCGAGGGCCACTGGAGCCTCGGCCCCGACAAAACTGGCCCCTGGCCAGCCGTGATGGAGCTCTGCCTGGTGGATGGCGAGCGCCGCCGCCGGGTGGTGGTGCGTCATGGCGCCGAACGACTTGAGAGCGTGGTTGTCGTGGTGGAGGCCCGTCCCGGAGTTGCCGATCCCGCTCCGGCGCAGCCCCTGCGAGCTGTGTTGGTGGAGGGTGACGAAGCCCCTGCCAGTTGCTCCTGGCAGCTCACCGCCGACCTCACCCTCACCACTGCGCTGGAGCGGCGCTTCGGCGATCCCTTGGCGGTCAAGCTTTGCTGGCAGCCCGAGCCGGGCCGGAGGCTGGTGATCGAGCGTGGCTATGGCGCCAACGGCCTGCCCCAAGCGCAGCCGGCTGTGCTTGCCAGGCTGGATCACCTCGGTCCAAAACCTTGGTAACCCCCGGTGAGTGAGACCACCATCGCGGTGGCTCTCGAAGGGCAGCTGCGCCTCGATGACCAGCCCGCCTTCCACGAGGCTGCGGCCCTAGCCCGCCAGCATGGTGAGCGCCTGATCGTGCTGGTCTGCCGGCGCGAGGGCCAGCGGCTGCGGGGTCCCCACCAACAACGGCTGGAGCGAGAGGCCATGGCCTCACTGCAGGCCAACCTGGCGGCGGTGGCCATTCCCCTGCTCCAGTTCCCGCAGAGCACCACCGCCGAAGCGCTCGAAACGATCCGTGGCCTGGTCGTCCCCGCTGTGGTGCTGCAGGGCCAGGAGAGCCGGCTTTTTGCCGATTGGCCGATCCCGGCCGAAACGTTTCCGCGGGTGTTTGCGGAGTTCCGTCGCGGCTTGCAGCAGGCTCCGCAGCCACCGCTGCCGCCAGCCGATCTCACAGGCCTCGGCGCTGGGCTGGAGGCTTGGCCCCAGGCCTGGCTGCAGCCGCAGCAGCCAATCCCAGCGCCCGAGCCCAGCGCATGCGATCCACGCAGCGCCTTCCCCTTCTGCGGCGATGAAGCCACGGCCCTCGCCCGGCTGCAGCACTACGTGTTCGACTCCACCGGCCTTCGCGACTACAAGGCCAGCCGCAACGAACTGGTGGGCACGGAGTTCTCCTCGAAGTTCTCCCCCTTCCTGGCGATCGGGTCGCTCTCGGTGCGGCGGATCTGGCAGGAGCTGCTCAACTACCAGGCCAGCCATGGCGCTGATGAGGGCTCTGAATGGATGAAGCAGGAATTGCTCTGGCGTGAGTTTTTCATCTGGTCGGAGCAGCGCCACGGGGCGGCCTTCCATGCCCCCGGCGGCATCCAGCAGCGACCACCCCAGTGGGACGCCAACCGCGAGCGCTTTCGGCGTTGGAAGCTGGCACAGAGCGGCCACCCCTTGATTGATGCCCAGCTGCGCGAATTGCGCGCCACTGGCTACCTCTCCAACCGGGGTCGCCAGTGGGTGGCCTCGCACTTCATCAACGAGCTGCGTCTGCCCTGGACCTGGGGCGCCCGCTGCTTCGAGTGGTGGTTGATCGACGCCCATCCCGCCCTCAACACGGGCAACTGGGCCTATCTGGCTGGTGTGGGCTCCGATCCCCGCAGCTTCGGTGGAGCAGCACCACGCCGCTTCGATCTGGAGCGCCAGGTGCGCCGCTATGACCCTGATCTGACGCACCAGACGCGATGGTCTTAACCCTGATTCTGGGCGATCAGCTGCACCGCGAGTGGTTCAGCCCTTCGGCGCTGCAGCTCGCCGCCGGCAGCCGGGTGCTGATGATCGAAGACCACGGCGTGGCTTCGGCCTATCGCTACCACAAGTTGCGCTTGCTCCACACCTTCGTGGCGATGCGCAGCTTCCGTGATGCCCTTGTTGAGCAGGGCTTGGCGGTGCGTTATTTCGAGCTGGCCGATTCCTTGGCTGTGCCGTTCTGGCAGCGGCTCCGATCGGAACTGGGCGATGGCGACACCCTGCAGGTGGCCGAGATCGCTGATCGCCGCTTTGAAGCAACCCTGCAACAGTTCTGCCAGGACCACGGCGTGCAGCTGAGCGTGCTGCCTTCGCCCGCTTTCCTCGAATCGATTGCCGAGAGCCAGGCCTGGTTCGAAGGCCGCCGCCGCCCCTGGATGAAGACCTTCTACCAACGGCAGCGCCAACGCCTGGGGCTGCTGCTGGAAGCCGACGGCACACCCAGCGGCGGCCGCTGGAGCTTCGACACCGAAAACCGGCGCCGCTTGCCGAAGGGCTATGACGAGCCATCCCTGCCTGCCGTTGGGGCCAGTGGCCATGAGCCGGCACTGCGCAAGCTGATCGAGAGCCAATTCGCGAACAACCCCGGCGAGCTGGGCGATCTCTGGATCCCTTTTGATCACGCCGGCGCCGATGCCTGGCTGCAACGCTTTCTCCACGACCGGCTGAACGGGTTCGGCCCCTACGAAGACGCCCTCAGCCGAACGCACGACACGCTCCACCACGCGCTGCTCTCGGCGCTCCTGAACATCGGCCTGCTCACGCCCGCTGCTGTGATCGCCGCCACCTTGAAGCATGTGAGCGATCGACAGGACAGCGAACAGGCGTTGCCGATCGCCTCGCTGGAGGGGTTTCTGCGTCAACTGATCGGCTGGCGCGAGTTCGTGCGCGGCATCGATCGGGTGCATGGCGAACGCCAGGAGATCAGCAACTTCTGGAACCACCACCGCCAGCTGGCGCCCTGCTGGAACGACGGCAGCAGCGGCCTGCCGCCCCTGGATGCGGCGATCGAGCGAGTCAATCGCCTCGGCTACAACCACCACATCGAGCGGCTGATGGTGATCAGCAACCTGATGCTGCTGTGTGAGATCCACCCCAAGGAGGTGCAGCGCTGGTTCATGGAGCGCTACCTCGATTCCTACGAATGGGTGATGGGCCCGAACGTGTACGGCATGGGCCAGATGAGCGATGGCGGCCTCTTTGCCACCAAGCCCTACATCGGCGGCTCCAACTACATCCTTAAAATGGGCGACTTCAAACGCGGCCCCTGGTGCGAGATCTGGGATGGCCTCTACTGGCGCTTCATTGACCACCACCGCACCTTCTTCCGTGCCAACCCCCGCCTCTCGATGATGGTGAGCCTGCTCGACAAGATGGATCCAGAGCGCCGAGCTGGCTTAAGCGCTGCAGCTGAAGCTTTCCTGGCGCGCGCCACGGTTGTGCCTTGATTTTCCCGATCGTTGCCGTGGCTGAGGGAGCCACTGATTGGGAACTCTGGGAAAATCCCCTCCACAGTGAAAGGCTTGTGGCCACAGAAGCCCGCCCGCCAGGACTGATCCAGCGCTACCGAGAAGAACTACAGGTGCGTCACTACGCCCGCCGCACTGTGAAGACCTATGAGCAGTCGCTCAGGCGCTTTCTGCGGTTTCACCAGCTGCGGCATCCCCGGGAGATGGGTAGTGCCGAAGTGAATGCCTTTCTCAGTCATCTGGCCGTGGAGCAGCAGGTGAGTGCCTCCACCCAGAACCAGGCCCTGGCGGCACTCCTGTTTCTTTACCGGGAACTGTTGGATCGCGATCTGGAGCTGGAGGGGGTGGTGCGGGCCCGCAAGCGCCCACGGCTACCCGTGGTGCTGACGCCGGAGGAGGTCCGTTCCGTGCTGCAAAGACTGTATGGAGTGGAGGCGCTGGTGGCTGGCCTGCTGTATGGCAGTGGGTTGCGGCTGATCGAAGCCCTGCGGCTGCGGGTGCACGATCTTGACTTCAGCCGACACGAGCTGATGGTGCGTGATGGCAAAGGGGGCAAGGATCGCCGCACCCTGCTGCCGGAGAGCCTGGGAGTCCGGCTCAGAGGGCATCTTGAGGCGGTGAGACAGATCCACCGGGAAGACCTGGCCCAGGGCTGGCAATGGGTGTTTCCGCAGCATCAGCGGTGGCGCGACGCCTCCTCCGGACAACAGGGCCGACACCATCTCGACCCCAGCCTGATCCAGAAGGCGGTGCGCCGCGCCGTGCTGGCAGCTGGACTAACCAAGCCAGCCACCTGCCACACCTTCCGCCACTCGTTCGCGACCCATCTGCTGGAGCGGGGGCAGGACATCCGCACAATCCAGGAACTTCTGGGGCACAGTGATGTCAAAACCACCATGATCTACACCCACGTGCTGAACAGGGGACCGCTGGGGGTGAGCAGCCCGGTCGATCTTCTGTAACCAAACAAACAGATGGTTATCGGGTCCGCATAAACTGCTAGGGGCTTGCAGACTCAATCTGAGAAATCTGTGACGGCAGGGCTTTCCTGCCGATGCGAGGATCAGGACGAGTGCTTAGGCTGGTTAGATCCACAGACAAGAGGCGGTTACCGGACCCGCCTAATCAGCGTTGAACAAAGCCGCTACGCGGCAGATTTAAAATCCAAGCATAATATAACGACTTCGAGTCGGAGCTTCGTCTTGTCTTTGAGGCCATCCCACGTGGTTGATGCTGCGGACCAAGGCTGAACAATTCCTGTTGTGTTCTGACTGCGGAGGTCTTCCGAGAACACACTGAGGGAAGCGCATCTATTGATGCGCCCACTCCCTTCGTCTTTCCAACGGGAAGCTACCGCAATGGATCCTGCTGAACAGGAGCGCTTTGATGGCCTGTTTGATGCGAACCTGCAAGCGATGAGGCTGCATGGCCTACGCAGCAAGACGATCGACAGCTACAGCCGAACGCTACGTCGAGTGACCGGTCATTTCGACCGTTGCCCTGATGATCTCAGCCCCTCTGAACTCAAAGACTACTTTGCCGCTTTGCTTGAGCAGTATTCGTGGAGCACGATCAAGGTCGATCTCTGCAGTCTGCAGTTTTTCCATCGCTATGTGCTCGATCGCGAGATGGAGTGGATCAAGATCATCCGTCCACCTCGAGTTCATAGCCTGCCGGATATTCCAACTCGCGAGGAAGTGCACAGGCTGATCAATACGGTGCGCAAGTTGCGCTACCGGATTGTTCTGCTGGTGATCTACAGCCTGGGCCTGCGCATCAGTGAAGGTCTGGCCTTGGAAGTGTCCGACATCGACGGTTCACAGCGACGCGTGCATATTCGCGATGGCAAGGGCGGCAAAGATCGCTACGTTCCGATGCCGGCGTTGACGCTGGAAGCCATGCGTCGCTTCTGGACGACTCACCGCCATCCCCGGTTGCTGTTCCCCAGTCCGGCCGGCAGCCAATTCATCGTGCGGATCGCCAGTGCACCGATGGATGCCAGCGGCGTGCAGGCGGCACTGAAAGCAGCTCGCCTGGAATGCGGGATTGAGAAGAGGCTCACGGTTCACTCGCTGCGGCACGCCTACGCCACGCACCTGCTGGAGCAGGGAATGGACCTGCGCCTCATCCAGTCCCTGCTCGGGCACAGCCATAGCAACACCACAGCCCGCTACGCCCACATCACCAAGGTGGTCCGCGATCACACCGGCGATCGCATTGAAACGCTGCTGAGCGGCTTCCAGCTGCGCTGGGTGGAGGAGTCATGATTCTTCTCTCCCAATTGGTGGAGCGTTACCAGGGCGACCTGGAACGCCGCCATGGCCCTCAACTGCTGCCGAGTCATCGCCAGGCTCTGCAGGCGATGCGGCGCTGCCGCCGTCAAGGCAGCGACCTGATGGTGCTGCAATGTTCTGACTGTGAACACACCATCAAGATCCCCCATTCCTGCGGCCATCGCAGTTGCCCGCACTGCCAGCACCATGAAAGCCAACAGTGGATTGAACGGCAACGAGCCAAGTTGCTACCTGTGCAGTATTTCCTGATCACCTTCACGGTACCGGCAGAACTACGGCCATTGATCTGGCAGCATCAGCGCACCGCCTACGATCTGTTGCTGAAAACAGCCTGGCAAACAATTGATTCATTCGCTCGGCGTGACCCGAAACTCAAGGGGCAGATCGGTGCCCATGCTGTACTGCATACCCATAACCGCAAACTCTATTTCCATCCACACGTGCATCTGATTGTGCCTGCAGGTGCTGTGAATCAGCAGCGTCAGGAATGGAGGACTAAGGCGACACAGTACCTGTTTCATGCTGCCAACCTGGCCAAGGTCTTCCGTGCCAAGTGGTATGAGGGAATGCGGCGACTTGGCTTGCAAATTAAGACAGCCCTGCCGCAGGAATGGGTGGTGAACTGCAAGCATGTGGGACGTGGCGACAAGGTCTTGCTCTACCTTGGTCGCTATTTGTATCGAGGCGTTCTACCTGAGAAGAACATCCTTTCTGACGCGGATGGCAAGGTAACGTTCCGAACGACGGACAACCAGGGACACGAGACAATCCAGACTGTGCCCGGGGGTGACTTCCTCTGGCTGCTTCTGCGGCATGTACTGCCTAAACGGTTCCGTCGTGTCCGCGATTTCGGCATCCTGCATGGCCATTGCAAGCGACTGATTCAGCTGGTGCAACTCCTTCTCAGGGTGTCGCTACCAGATCAGCCAGCAGCGAGCCAAAAGCCCCCCATTCTCTGCCCACGTTGCAGAGGGGTGATGAACATCATCGCCGTGCGGGTGCGCAATATGGCACCACGATTGTGTTGAGCCGATCAAGAAAGGCCTAGAAGATCAATCGAGAGATAGACCCTATAGCCTGATCCAGGCCGATCCCTATGCAGAGAACTGGCCTGCCAGTACGGTTGCGCCCTTATACTAACCAGTGACGCAACGCCAGAGTCATGTGGGTCATGCGACAGGCCATTGCCCCCACAGTGAATCTGGAGCAACTGTGAAATCAGGCTGGATGTTTCTGCAGTAGGCCTTGGATTTCTGAGTTGCGGGCTTGTTCAACTTCGGATAAGATCGTGGCTGCGCACGATCTATCCATATTCGTTGAACAAAGCCGCTACGCGGCAGATTTAAAATCCAAGCATAATATAACGACTTCGAGTCGGAGCTTCGTCTTGTCTTTGAGGCCATCCCACGTGGTTGATGCTGCGGACCAAGGCTGAACAATTCCTGTTGTGTTCTGACTGCGGAGGTCTTCCGAGAACACACTGAGGGAAGCGCATCTATTGATGCGCCCACTCCCTTCGTCTTTCCAACGGGAAGCTACCGCAATGGATCCTGCTGAACAGGAGCGCTTTGATGGCCTGTTTGATGCGAACCTGCAAGCGATGAGGCTGCATGGCCTACGCAGCAAGACGATCGACAGCTACAGCCGAACGCTACGTCGAGTGACCGGTCATTTCGACCGTTGCCCTGATGATCTCAGCCCCTCTGAACTCAAAGACTACTTTGCCGCTTTGCTTGAGCAGTATTCGTGGAGCACGATCAAGGTCGATCTCTGCAGTCTGCAGTTTTTCCATCGCTATGTGCTCGATCGCGAGATGGAGTGGATCAAGATCATCCGTCCACCTCGAGTTCATAGCCTGCCGGATATTCCAACTCGCGAGGAAGTGCACAGGCTGATCAATACGGTGCGCAAGTTGCGCTACCGGATTGTTCTGCTGGTGATCTACAGCCTGGGCCTGCGCATCAGTGAAGGTCTGGCCTTGGAAGTGTCCGACATCGACGGTTCACAGCGACGCGTGCATATTCGCGATGGCAAGGGCGGCAAAGATCGCTACGTTCCGATGCCGGCGTTGACGCTGGAAGCCATGCGTCGCTTCTGGACGACTCACCGCCATCCCCGGTTGCTGTTCCCCAGTCCGGCCGGCAGCCAATTCATCGTGCGGATCGCCAGTGCACCGATGGATGCCAGCGGCGTGCAGGCGGCACTGAAAGCAGCTCGCCTGGAATGCGGGATTGAGAAGAGGCTCACGGTTCACTCGCTGCGGCACGCCTACGCCACGCACCTGCTGGAGCAGGGAATGGACCTGCGCCTCATCCAGTCCCTGCTCGGGCACAGCCATAGCAACACCACAGCCCGCTACGCCCACATCACCAAGGTGGTCCGCGATCACACCGGCGATCGCATTGAAACGCTGCTGAGCGGCTTCCAGCTGCGCTGGGTGGAGGAGTCATGATTCTTCTCTCCCAATTGGTGGAGCGTTACCAGGGCGACCTGGAACGCCGCCATGGCCCTCAACTGCTGCCGAGTCATCGCCAGGCTCTGCAGGCGATGCGGCGCTGCCGCCGTCAAGGCAGCGACCTGATGGTGCTGCAATGTTCTGACTGTGAACACACCATCAAGATCCCCCATTCCTGCGGCCATCGCAGTTGCCCGCACTGCCAGCACCATGAAAGCCAACAGTGGATTGAACGGCAACGAGCCAAGTTGCTACCTGTGCAGTATTTCCTGATCACCTTCACGGTACCGGCAGAACTACGGCCATTGATCTGGCAGCATCAGCGCACCGCCTACGATCTGTTGCTGAAAACAGCCTGGCAAACAATTGATTCATTCGCTCGGCGTGACCCGAAACTCAAGGGGCAGATCGGTGCCCATGCTGTACTGCATACCCATAACCGCAAACTCTATTTCCATCCACACGTGCATCTGATTGTGCCTGCAGGTGCTGTGAATCAGCAGCGTCAGGAATGGAGGACTAAGGCGACACAGTACCTGTTTCATGCTGCCAACCTGGCCAAGGTCTTCCGTGCCAAGTGGTATGAGGGAATGCGGCGACTTGGCTTGCAAATTAAGACAGCCCTGCCGCAGGAATGGGTGGTGAACTGCAAGCATGTGGGACGTGGCGACAAGGTCTTGCTCTACCTTGGTCGCTATTTGTATCGAGGCGTTCTACCTGAGAAGAACATCCTTTCTGACGCGGATGGCAAGGTAACGTTCCGAACGACGGACAACCAGGGACACGAGACAATCCAGACTGTGCCCGGGGGTGACTTCCTCTGGCTGCTTCTGCGGCATGTACTGCCTAAACGGTTCCGTCGTGTCCGCGATTTCGGCATCCTGCATGGCCATTGCAAGCGACTGATTCAGCTGGTGCAACTCCTTCTCAGGGTGTCGCTACCAGATCAGCCAGCAGCGAGCCAAAAGCCCCCCATTCTCTGCCCACGTTGCAGAGGGGTGATGAACATCATCGCCGTGCGGGTGCGCAATATGGCACCACGATTGTGTTGAGCCGATCAAGAAAGGCCTAGAAGATCAATCGAGAGATAGACCCTATAGCCTGATCCAGGCCGATCCCTATGCAGAGAACTGGCCTGCCAGTACGGTTGCGCCCTTATACTAACCAGTGACGCAACGCCAGAGTCATGTGGGTCATGCGACAGGCCATTGCCCCCACAGTGAATCTGGAGCAACTGTGAAATCAGGCTGGATGTTTCTGCAGTAGGCCTTGGATTTCTGAGTTGCGGGCTTGTTCAACTTCGGATAAGATCGTGGCTGCGCACGATCTATCCATATTCGTTATAAGGCAATCCCGCGAATCGAGCGTTTATGAAAAATACGGAAGATTTTAAAATATTTTGGTGGTTTGTCCTTGTGATCGTCATAGGCCTCTTTCTGTACAGCAGACAGGACGACCTAATAAGTGGAAAACCTACTTATTTTGATTCAATAGTATTTATTATATGGATTGGCATCTGCCTTGCTCCTATTTTTCAAGAAATGGATCTATTCGGAATCAAGCTTAAGCAAGATATTCAAGAGCTGAAGAAAGATTTGACTCATCAATTAGCAATATTAAAAACCGAAGTTACTTCCTCTATTGAAGTTTCTTCCGCTAACAATAATCAAATATATGTAAATACAAATCCCGAACCTCCAAAGGATTCGGAAATCCCAGATTTATCAGCTCAAATTCAAGATGCACTAGCCAAGCTAGGTATTAAGGCAGAAGAAACAGAAAATCTACGCGAAAAATATGCTGGTTCGATTGAAACAGAGATGTTCGAGGTTAGGTTGGCTTTTGAAAAGCTTCTTCGCCGGCACTCTATAGCATTCGGGCTTGATAGCAAAAGAGTCTCTGTTGGGAAATTGTTGTATCAACTAAGACAGTCAGATTACATGCCTAAAGAGATTGTCATTGGCATACAAGAGGTCATATCAATTTGTAACTATGCAGTACATGGCGAGAATATAACTAATGACCAGGTCTATTTCGTTAGGCAGTCTGCGCCTAGTCTTCTAAAAGCATTGGAGGATAGTCTTGGTAAAAGCCTATAACAAATTTCTTAAATATCGTTCCGGCGCAAAAAGCTGCGCCTCCACTGGACTCGCTAACGCTCGCCTGGGGTTCCCCTGATTCTGTGGACAGGTCGCTAAGGGTCACGCCATAACCTCCAGACTCTCCATCAATGACCAATCCCACCAAGACAAGGCGTAGGTTCACGGCGCAGCAGAAACAGGAAGCTGTCGCGTTCTGCCTCCAAGAGGACCTCTCTTGCTCTGCCGTCGCCCAGCGGCTGGGCCTTCCCTCCAGCAGCCTCGCCAACTGGGTTCGCCAGGCCCGGATTGACCGTGGTGATAGCGGCCCCAAGGACCAGGGCCTGCTCACAAGCGAGGAACGCTCTGAGTTGAATCGACTCCGCCAGGAGAACCGTGAGCTCAGGAGGGAGAAGGATTTTTTCAGGCTGGCGGCAGCGCACTTTGCCAAGGAGCAGCTGCCGCCAAGAGGTTTTGCCTGATTCACGACCTGGAGGCCCGCTTCTCCGTCTCCTGGCTGTGCCGGCAGCTGGGGCTGGCCCGCAGTGGCTACTACGCCTGGCGACAGCGGCAGGAGAACCCAGGGTCAAGGGCCCGGGAGGATGCAGTGATCACCGCTGAGATCCAGGAGGTGTTCCAGCAGCACCGTGGCTTCTACGGATCACCGCGTGTGCACCAGGAGTTGGCTGCTGCCGGCCGCCAGGTCGGGCGCCACCGCGTGGCCAGGCTCATGCGTCGTGCCCAGCTGCAGGCCAAAACCCGCAAGGCATTCCGCCCCTGCCGCAAGGCCAGCAGCAGCGTCTGCGGGGCAACGGAAAACCTGCTGCAGCAGGACTTCCAGCCCTCGGCTCCCAATCGCAGCTGGGCCGGCGACATCACGTATATCCGCACCAAGGCCGGCTGGCGGTACCTGGCCGTCTGGATCGATCTGTTCAGTCGCCGGGTCGTCGGATGGAAACTCGACAGCCGGATCGATACCGCTTTGGTGATCGAGGCGCTCAACCGAGCCCTCGGTCATCGCCAGGTCGAACCCGAGAAGCTGCTGATCCATACGGACCAGGGCAGCCAATACCGGGCTACTGACTACCGCGATCTCCTGGAGAAACACGAGATCGTGTGCAGCATGTCCGCCAAGGGCTGCTGCTGGGACAACGCGGTGGTGGAGAGCTTCTTCTCCACTCTCAAATTCGAGCTGGATCTTGATGACGACCGTAAGGATCTGACTTCACCCCAGCAACTGCAAAACGATCTGGCCTTCTGATCGAGGGCTACTACAACCGTGAGCGCCGCCATTCAACGATCAGTTACCTCGCTCCGATCGATTACGAGCAACAGTTCATCACTGCCCCTACACTCGTATCTGTGAACTCCTGAGCGGTGTCCACGAAATCGGGGCAACTCCATTGATTTACGGTAGCATGAACTCCGTGCAAGAACTCCAGCTTGTTAATGCCTAAGGGGCCGCCGGCAACTACCTCTCTGTAAAAAGGCCTGATTAATGTAGGGGCCGCTCAAGCTCACTCCGCAGTCGGCCAGTTTTCCGGTGGTTCATCCGCATGAATCACGCCAACTGTCTGCTAGCGATGCAACGGATCGGCGGGCTGCAAAAACTTTGGCGATCGACCACTGCCCCCACGCCCCTCCCCCCACGCCACTGCCTTATCACAACTGTCTTGGAACCTGGAGCGCCACTTGTAAGCCGCACGCAAGCCCCCACCTAGACTGCTTTTATCTGCAATGGCTAAAGCGCTTGCCCATGGAACTGTCGATGCATGTGGCGGCGGTGCCGCCCCTGAAGCGCGCGCTCAGCAACCTGGCTGCAGTTCTGGCCAAGGGCCAACAGCATGCCGAAGCCCAGGGAATCGATGCCGAGGTGCTGCTGCAGTGCCGCCTCTATCCCGACATGTTCCCATTGGTCCGTCAGGTGCAAATTGCCGCAGACATCGCCCGGCGCGGCGTGGCCCGCCTGAGCGGCAGTGAGGCCCCGGCTGTCGCTGACACCGAGACCAGCTTCGGGGAGTTGATCAAGCGGCTGGAGGACACGGTCGCCTACCTCGACAGCGTGACGGCCGAGCAGCTCCAAGGATCAGAGATCCGGGAGGTGACGGTGCCGGTGGGCCGTGGGGCGACGATCACGATGCAGGGCTGGCCGTTCCTGAGCAGTTTCGTGTTCCCAAATGTTTACTTCCACATCACCACCGCCTACGACCTGCTGCGCCACAACGGCGTGGTGCTGGGCAAGCGTGATTTCCTGGGCGAGCCGTAGGCGCCCATGGATCCATTCAGGTCTTGGGGCTTCGCTTCTCTACTGACCTTTTTTGTGGTTTAAAACTGGTTGTGTTTGGCCACTTCAGGCACTGTTTTGCACCTTTCCAGCCCTTTTTGGTTGCCCTAGTCTCCCAATCCCATGAGTGATCACACGCCCAAATCAATCCCCGATCCAACGCCCCATCCAACGCCCAATCCCATGCCTGATGACGCGTTCAATTACGAACCCGTTGAGCGCTTTGGTGCCAGCATGACCGGTGATCTGCCCTGGAATCGCTCGGCATTGGTTGGGGTGGAACGCCTCAATGGCCGGGCGGCCATGCTCGGCTTTGTGGCGGCGATCGCTGGTGAACTGATCACCGGCGAAGGCATTGTCGGTCAACTGCGGTTGATGCTGCTCTGGCTGCTCGGCTGAGCCAAGGCCTAATGGACGCGGCACGTGTTGCGGTTTGAGCAAAGACCAGACCCGTGTTGTTGGTGATCGTCGCTGGCCCCACTAGCTTGGGTTTACAGATCAGGTTGATTGTTTCAGGCCGGATTGTTTCAGGCCGGATTCCCCAACTTCGCAGTTTTCTGATGGATTCCCGCCCCAGCAACGACTTAGCCTCAGGGCTACAGGATCTTGCCCCGATCCCTGGCTCTTCCAGCCTCGGCGAAGCGCTTCTAAGCATGACGGGCGATCCCGGTTCATGCATCCCCTTCTTGGTGCGATTGCTTGAGAACCCAAGCAGCAGGTTCGCTTTGCCGGGCAACATCAACTTGTACCGGCATGATTGCCTTCACCTTTTGCTGCGCAGGCACTTCTCCCTTGATGATGAGGCCTTCGTCGTTGGTTTCACGATGGGAAACGATCTGCGAACCAACGGGTTTCATCTGGCACTCTTCAAGTTCTGCTCCCTGCTGTTTTATCCAAAGCCCTATCGATTCTCCTGGAAGCACTTGTTTGCCTTTGACTCCGGTTTAGCCCTGGGTAAGAAGGCCAAGGTGAGGAACATCAGCCAGGTTGATTTCTGCAGCTATGAACAGCAGTCTCTGCAATCCTTGCGCGATTGGATCGGGATCAGCTGACGATCAGATCAGCGGGCAGAGGAACCAAACCAACAGGGGCGGGCGGCTGAGCCTGCGTTCAAGGGAGGGTGAACCCTGAGGTGTTCAGGTGCTTGAGATCCAGCAGAACGACCGTCAGCCACACCAGCAGGCCCACACCGCCGATCGATCCGATCACGACCAGCAGGCCAGCGATCGCCGAGGTTGAAGACTTTTTCTCGTTGGGCACGGTCGGCCGTTGCTGGTGTGGCAAGTGTGTCACAAGCTGAGCTTGCCCTTCGTTGTCAGATGAGGATCTAGTCAGGTCAGGATTCTGTTCGATGAGAGCATGTTGGCCCGGCAGTCATTGGCTCAGCAGCCTGCTTCCGGTGAGGCTGGGGGGGGGCTTGCGCTGCGGCTGGAGGCCTGCTCGCGCAGAGCATCGCTCAGTTCGCTCGGCAGGCTGAGCTGCAGACTGCCGGGCCGTAGATGCAGGTCGCGCTGGGGGAAGGGAATCGTGATCTGGTGTTCACGCAGGGCGGCCTCGATTTTGAAATTGAGCTCGCTGATGATTTCGTACTGCCGCATCGGCTGGGAGATCCACACCAGCAGGCTGAAATCCAGGGAGCTGTCACCGAACCCCTTGAAATACACCTTGGGTGGTGGCTCACTCAGGATCCCGCCATAGCCTTGGCAAGCCTGGATCAGCACCTCGCGCACCTGCTGGCAATCCGATTCATAGGCCACCCCCACCGGCAGGATCAGCCGCGATGTGGGGCTGCCATGGCTCCAGTTCACCACCTGAGATTCGAGAAATTCGGAGTTGGGAACGATGATCGCAATGCGATCCAACGTCACCACTTCGGTGCAGCGCAGGCTGATCCGTTGGACAGTGCCCTGGAGTGCGCCGATTTCAACGAAATCACCCACTTCGATCGGCCGCTCGAAGATGATGATCAGGCCACTGATGAAGTTCTTGGTGATGCCTTGCAGGCCCAGGCCCAGGGCCACCCCGAACACACTGGCGAACAGAGCGAGGGAGCTCAGATCAAGCCCCCAGAGCTGCAGCAGCACCAGCGAGCCCACGAACAGCAACGTGTACTGAACAATGAAGGCGATCGCTTCCTGGGAGCCTTTGCCGATTCCGGTGTACCGCAGCACCCGGGTGCGCAACAGCTGATGCACCACCCCCAGCCCTTTGGCCAGCAGCAGGAACAGGGCAATCAGAACGAGGATGTCGAGAACGGAGTAACTGCGCTCGCCCAGGGGCAGGAAGGGTGAGGCCAGGCTGTCGGCCAGCGCGTCCCGAATCTTTCCGAGCCAGGTTCGGCTCACCGGAAACAAGCTGATGCAGCGGGCGATCACGCCGATCCAGACCGCCAGCTGCAGGGTTCGCAGCAGGAAGCGCAGTAACAGCCTGGAGCCCTGCAGGTCCGGGGCTCCCACCTCCGCTTCACGATCCGGCGGGACCATGGCCTGTGGAAACAGCCGCCGAAAGGCCAGACCCAGCAGACGCTGGACGATCCAGGCACCCAGAAGCAAGCCGAGGCTGATCAGCACCAGTCGCAGCACGGTGGCGGGTTGGCGTTCCTGCCGGCCCCGCTCGATCGCGCGCCCCAGCTGCCGCCTCCACACCTCCGCCAGGGCCTCCGGGCTGACGCCTTCAGGTCCATCGCGCCTTGTCACTGTCAGCAGTGGCTTGTCATCGATGGCGATGACCGGCAGCCCATTGCGCTCCACCACGGAGACCTCGGCGGGATCGTTGGCGGCCACCGTGTCGCTGAGCACGTCATTCACGGCCTCCACCCGTTGCTCGGCGCTGTAGTCATTTGAGGAGCGCACCCGAAACAGCTCGATCCCGTCAACCACCACGAACGCTGAGCCGGGATCCAGCTCCGCGCTCTCAGCCGCCGCAGCCGGCCCGACCTGGGCGGGAGCCAGCCCCGGGGCCAGAGCGAGAGCCAGGCCCAACAGCAGGGGGGCCAGGCAGAGCGCGAGCGATCGCTGTAGCCGAGTCAGCAGCCGACTCTGCAGAACACGCACCCTCATGAGCGGCGCCATCGGCGTGCCGGGATCGGGAAGAGGTCCTGCAGGCTGGCCTGGCGCACCTCCACGGGCTCGTCGGTGTGCTCCCAGAGGCTTTCGAAATAGAAGAAGGCCACGCCCAGGCCACGCTGATGCGTGGCGCTCACCTGGTCTGTGATGCGCTGGATCGGAACTGTGCTGGTGCGCTGGCCGCTCATGATTCCCACGGCCGTTGGAATCTTCTGCTTGCTTTCCTGTAGTTCAGGGCGATTAAGCTCGGCGGCGAAGCTGGGCAGATCGGGCCGGTAGAGCTGCACGATCACCTCGTCAGCAATGCCGCGCCGCATCCATTCAAGCCAATCCTGGAGCTGGAGTTTGTAGGCAAAGTCGTAGTAGTTGGGGGAAACAGAAATAATCGCCTTCGGTTTTGCCGCTTTCACTGCCTTGTTTAATCTGGTCATAAAGGCGGTGATCTTGTCGGCACGCCACTTCACCCAACCGGGGTCTTCTGGGTTGGCTGGTGGGGCTTTTTTGGTCTCTTTGGTGTAAAGGGCCACGGTGTAGTCGTCATAGCCGAAACTCCGCGGCAGGCTCATGTGATCGTCGAACTGAATGCCGTCGCCGTCGTATTGGCTGGTGATCTCCAGCACCAGCTCGGTGATGAACGCCTGCACCTCCGGGTGGAACGGATTCAGCCAGACCACCTCCCCGGCGGCGCTGATCGAGGTTTTGCCGCCGTCGCGCTTCTGGGTCAGCCAGGTGGGATGTTGAACGGCCAGTTCTGAGAAGGGCGGCGCCATGAAGCCGAATTCAAACCAGGGAATCACCAGCAGGCCCCGGGCATGGCCCTCCTTGATCACATCAGCGAGGATGTCTTGCCCTTCTAAGCCCTTGAACGAAAACGACTGAATCTTTCGCCGCTTGGTCACCGCGCTGGTGTGATAGGCGTAGCCGCTGTTCCAGACCACCGGGTAGATGGTGTTGAAGTTGAGGCGGCTCAGCTCGCCCAAGGCGGCCTGCAGGCGCGGACGGCTGCGCAGGGTGTCCATGTCGTTGCCGGTCAGCCAGACCCCGCGGATTTCTTTCTGAGCCAAGGCTGGCGCTGGAACCGGCTCAGAGTCTCCCGGCCTGGCGGGCAGCACCACCAGCAACCAGGCCAGCAGCAGGCAAAGAGCGCGGAGCAGGGTGCGGTATCCCCTCATCCTCGCCACCCCAGCTTCTGACCAGTGATCCTAGGAGCTGTGTTCCGCCAGGCTCGATGCCGATCATCTCCGCCCGCGGCCTCTCCAAGACCTACCGGGTGGCCGACAAGCAGCCGGGCCTGGGCGGCACCCTGCGCCATTTCTTCGCCCGCCGCAGCCGTGATGTGCAGGCGGTCAGCGATGTCAACTTCACGATCGAGCCCGGAGAGATCGTTGGCTTTCTCGGCCCCAACGGCGCCGGCAAGACCACCACACTCAAGATGCTCACCGGCCTGATTCACCCCAGCGCCGGAGAGGTGGAGGTGGCCGGCTGCGTTCCCTTCCGCCGCCAGGCCGGCTTCCTGCGCCAGATCACCCTGGTGATGGGCCAGAAGCAGCAACTGATCTGGGATCTGCCGCCGCTCGATTCGCTGCGGGTCAATGCTGCCGTCTACGGCATCGACGACAGCGAAGCCAAACGCCGCATCGACGAGCTGGCCGGCATGCTCGATCTGGGCGAGGAGCTCACCCGCCCGGTGCGCAAGCTCTCGCTCGGCCAGCGGATGAAGGCGGAGTTGCTGGCGGCCCTGCTGCATCGTCCGGCCGTTCTCTTTCTCGATGAACCCACCCTGGGTCTCGATGTCAACGCCCAGGCACGGGTGCGTGAGTTTCTCGCCGATTACAACCGCCGCCATGGCGCCACCGTGCTGCTCACCAGCCACTACATGGCCGACATCACCGCCCTCTGCCGCCGGGTGTTGCTGATCCACCAGGGGCGTCTCTTCTATGACGGCAGCCTGGACGGCCTCACCGAACGGCTTGCCCCCCATCGCGAAGTGCGTTTTGAGCTGCGCGATCCGCCACCGGCGGCGGCCTTTGCCTCCTATGGCACCTTTGAATCCCAGGATGGTCAGCAGCTGCGGCTGTTGGTGCCGCGCTCTGAGCTCACGGCCACGGTCGGCCGGCTGCTGGCCGATTTCGACGTGCTCGACCTGGAGGTGAGCGATCCGCCGATCGAGGAGATCATCGGCCGGCTGTTTCGTCAGGGGGCCGTGTCATGAGGGGCAGCCGCAGGCTTCGTTTCGCTCGCGGGTGGCGCATCGCCCGGGTGCTGCTCTCCACCCAGTACGCCTACATGCTCGAGTACAGGGCTGAAATCGCCCTCTGGGCGCTCTCGGGCGTGCTGCCCTTGATCATGCTCGGGGTCTGGAGTGGTTCGGAGGCGGCCGGTGGCCTGGGGCTGAGCCCGGAGCGCCTCAGCCGCTACTTCCTGTCGGCTTTTGTGGTGCGGCAATTCACGATTGTCTGGTTGGTGCATGTCTTCGAAGAAGACGCGCTCCAGGGCCGGCTCTCGCCCTATTTGCTCCAGCCGCTGCACCCCCTCTGGCGCTATCTCGCCTCCCACCTCTCCGAGCAGGCCACGCGCTTGCCGTTCGTGGTGCTGATCATGGCGATCTTCTTTCTGTTTCAGCCCGCCGCCTTCTGGCTGCCCAGCCCGGGCGGCTTCCTGCTGGCCGTGGTCGCCATCCACCTGGCTTTCCTGCTGCGCTTCCTGTTTCAGACCGTGATCACCATGCTCTGCTTCTGGACCGAGCGCGCCGCTGCACTGGAGCGGCTCTTGCTGATTCCGTACCTGTTTCTCTCTGGTCTGGTGGCGCCCCTGGAGGCTTTCCCGGAGGGGGTGCGTGCCTTCGCCTTGCTCACCCCTTTCCCGGCGATGCTGTCGTTTCCGGCCCAGTTGCTCGCCGGTGAACCGGTGGATCTGGCCGGTGGCCTGATCACAATCGGCGTCTGGGCGGCTCTGCTGCTGCCCCTCGCCCTCTGGCTTTGGCAGGCGGGCCTGCGCCGCTATTCGGCGATGGGGGCCTGAGGATGCGAAACCTGCGGCTGTTGCGGCGGTTCTGGGCCACATCTCTGGCCGCTGACCTGGAATACCAGGTGAACGTGCTGATCGAGTTGCTGGCCGTGGGCGGCAACCTGGCCGGCAGCCTGTTCGTGCTCTCGCTGCTGTTCGGCCAGGGCGGCAGCCTGGGCGGCTGGAGCTGGGAGGAGGCCCTGGTGGTTCTCGGCCTCTACACCCTGCTTGACGGCATCACCAGCACGGTGCTGCAGCCGAACCTCAGCACGATCGTCACGCACGTGCGGGAGGGCACCCTCGATTTCGTGCTGCTCAAGCCGGTCGACAGCCAGTTCTGGCTCTCGGCGCGCACCTTCTCCCCCTGGGGGCTGCCGGGGGTGGCTGCCGGTCTTGCTCTGATCGTGGTGGCCGCCGCCCAGGCTGGCGCCAGGCCCGATGGCGCCAGCGTCGTCGCGGCCCTGGTGCTGTTGCTCAGCAGCACCTTGATCCTTTACAGCCTCTGGTTCGTGCTGGCGGCCACCAGCATCTGGTTCGTGAAGGTCTGGAACGCCACCGAGGTGCTGCGCGCCGCCCTGGTGGCAGGCCGCTACCCGGTCAGCGCCTATCCCGTGGCCTTGCGCACGTTTTTCACCTTTGTCCTGCCGGTGGCTTTCCTCACAACCGTGCCGGCTGAGGCGATTCTCGGCCGTGGCTCGGCTCCCTGGCTGCTCGCCTCCCTCGCGGTGGCGGCGTTCTGCCTCTTGGGCAGCCGCAAGTTCTGGCAGTTCGCCCTGCGCTTTTACACCTCGGCATCGAGTTGATCGCCAGCCTGGGTTCAAGCGGCTGCAGTTCTCTCTGGGTCAGGGTTTGAACTTGTTGCATTCCGATCCCCGCTGCGATTGAAAACCCAGGAGCTGTCGTGTGCTACGAGTTTTGGCTTGAATCGACTTGATTAGGCAGCAAGCTCCGCAGGCAGCCCTTTTGGGACCTAGGCTGGTACGCATATACCAGTCGTCACTGCCATGGCTATGAATCGGATCCAGTTCCAGGCCAGCCTGTCGCTGCCCCAGTT
>Ga0222635_1000081_pt1 | contig 50102 bp, 50 predicted proteins | sample AntAcemetagen139_FD_179809 | JGI IMG/M metagenome (GOLD analysis project Ga0222635, IMG submission 179809) | Saline water microbial communities from Ace Lake, Antarctica - #139 | ecosystem: Environmental > Aquatic > Non-marine Saline and Alkaline > Saline | place: Antarctica: Ace Lake...
GGGTTTCCATATTCCTTTCCGACGTGCCCGATTTTGACATATCGAGGGAATCGGACGATACCCTTCTGGTTAATCTCAAGGGGGTATCTATCCCCGAAGGGATGCAAACGAAATATGACGGGGGGCCACTGAGAAACCTCAGGGAACTGACCCTTTATCAGGAAACAACACAAGGGGCGCGCGAGACATATGCCAGAATGCTTCTTAAAAGGATGGTCCCTTACAGATACAGAGATGACGGCTCGAGGCTCATCGTTGATTTCGACGTCTCTACCATGTCCCATCCGGAACCAGCCACGAGGGGCGACCGCGCACCGGCGACCGCGGCAAAGGCGCCTGAAGAGATTCCCCAGCCAACAGGAGACAGCGTACGTTACACCGGAGAAAAAATATCTCTCGACTTTCAGGATGCCGATATCAAAAGTGTGTTCAGACTGATATCGGAAATCAGCGGACTGAATATCGTCGCTGGCCCCGATGTCAAGGCCGCGGTGTCGGTACACATGAAAAATGTTCCATGGGATCAGGCGCTGGATACTATCCTCGAAGTAAATGGCCTTGGGAAGAAGCAAACGGAGAGTGTCGTAATTGTCCTGCCTGTTGAACAGCTCAAGAAGGCCGAAGAAGAGAGGCAGAAAAAGGATGTGGCGCAGGGAAGGCTCAAGCAGGTTTCGATAGAGGCCAAGATAGTGGAGGTGACCACAACCTTTTCCACGGAACTGGGTGTCAGGTGGGGTGGCGGTTTCCAGGGGAGCTGGGGTGGCAGAAATTTCGCCATGGGGATGGGAAGCGCGTCCTCGGGGGACGTGACTCTGATTCCGGGCGGCGGAGGCGGAGTTGGTTTTACCAGCAGTAATGCCGCGGTCAATTTTCCATTAGCTGGCACTGTCGCCGCCCCGGTACTCGGAATGGTGCTTGGGACAAGCAAGATGATCCTCGATGCTCAACTGTCGGCGCTTGAATCCAACGGCGAGGGCAAGATCATATCATCACCCAAGGTCACCACACTTGATGGCGAGACGGCCACGATAGAACAGGGAGAAGAGATTCCACTTATAAGTTTCGATGATAATGGCAATCCAGTGGTGTCGGGATTCAAGGACGCGCTACTGAGTCTGAAGGTAACGCCAACCCTTACCCCTGCCGGCAGGATCTCCATAGTGGTAGAGGCCCGTAACGATTACGCGGACTGGGAGACTTCTGGCGGACTGCGCGTCGAGAACCCCCCCATCAACACCAGTTCGGTGGAATCAACAATCGTAGTCAAGGACGGGGATACAATCGTTGTCGGCGGCGTGTACAAGACAATCCTGGCCGAGACAACGGAGGGCGTTCCCTGGCTGTCAGAGATACCCGTCCTGGGCTGGCTGTTCAAGTACAAGACTGTCAGCAAGCAGAAACGTGAACTGCTGATCTTCATCACCCCGAGGGTAATCGTGGACGCAGATTCCGGGGACTTGAGCTGACAGCGAGAAATGATATAAATCTAAGGGACTAAGTCAGGATACGTCGCTGTTACAGTGGTGTATATCCCTCCCCTTACATTGAACCTGCCGACCACTTCGACCCTTTTCGGGTGTATCCTTTCCACAAAGTCTTTCAGGACTTCATTTACCGCCTCTTCGTGAAAGATCCCCCTGTCGCGGTAGGAGTTCAGATATATCTTCAGGGACTTGAGTTCAACCAGAAACTCTCCCGGCGTATATGTGATAACCATTTCCGCAAAGTCCGGCTGCGCAGTCATCGGGCAGAGACATGTAAACTCGGGAAAACGGATGTTTACCTCGTAATCACGCTCCTTGTACCTGTTTTCTATTGCCTCCATAAAACCTCACTAATATGTAGCAGATGGGTGTGTCAAGAAGGGCTATTCCTATCTTGACGATATACTGACTGAGGATCATCATTCCTATTGCCGCCGGTGTAAAGATGCCCCAGAAGGCTATGGTGATGAACAGGATGGAATCGATCAGCTGGGAGACAATCGTCGAAAGATTGTTTCTCAGCCACAGATGCCTCTCGCCGGTCTTTTTTCTCCACCAGTGGAACGCCCATACATCGTGCCTCTGGGATATGATATATGCTGTCATGGAGGCCATTACTATCCTCGGCGTTGATCCGAGGATGGCGTTATATGCCTCCTGGTGTTGCCAGATCTCCGCAGGCGGGAGCATCCTCCCCGCAAGGATTGCGAGTACCATGAACAGCGACATGTAAAATCCGGTCATGACAAGGTCGCCGGCGCTCTTCTTGCCCTCTATCTCCGCCACCACATCGGTTATGAGAAATGTAAGGGGGTAGAGAATGACCGCCGCGGGCAGCACCAGACTTCCCACCGAAATTATCTTGCATGCCAGAATATTAGCAAGAAGCAGAGAGCACACAAAAAGGTATTTTATAAATTGAATATTTTGTGAAGCCATATAAAATCTGATGCTCTCGTAATAAGTAAAGATTGGATGGCAAAGTTGATGCATTCGTAAAAAGTCCCAAAACTGTCATACCGGGCTTGATCCGGTATCCAGAAGTTGTTGAATTTACTGGATTCCGGCTTCCACCGGAATGACGAAAAATGGTACTTTTTGACTTTTTGCCGGTCCATCAAGATTTCCATTGAAAGATGTCAGCAAATCAAATAAAGGTAAGTGCAATATCACTGCGATATGAATTATGTCAATTGATTTCTCAGTGACCTGCCGGCAACATACACCTCGCTGAAAGGGGCCATTATGGATAATGAATATATTGACGATAGACAGCTGTTCCTCGCTGAAACCATGAAGAACATGGATGAAGGGTTGTATGATAACGCTATCGCCCTTGCTGATACGAGACTTAGTCAGTTTCAAGGGGACATGGACGCCTACCTTGTCAAAGCAGCATGCCGGTCACTGATGGACAAACCGCTCGAAGCTCAGGAGATTGTTGACCAGTGGCTCGATATCGTACTGGACCAGTCGAGGGCTTTCGAAATCCTCGGTGACGCATACTGCCGGAAGGGGATGTCAAAAGAGGCCCTGGAATCTTATATAAAATTTGCGGACCTGAATCCCGACCCGCCCGCTTCGCTGCGTGTCTCTGAAAAGATTGCTTCTTTACAGGATGTTACCCTTGACGAGAAACTCGACGATGTCAGTGATGAAAGTGATGACAGGAATGAAACCACCACCATGTTTACTAATTTTCATACCATCACCCTCGCAAAGCTGTATGTGAAACAGGGACACTTTAAGATGGCGGGGGAAGTGCTTGACAGGATGCTGGAAAGAGACCCCAACAATGTAGAGGCCGCGGAGTACGCAACTTATGTGAAGGGCCTGGGTAATAAGGGGTGGGGGCCGGTCGTTGAAGAACTTGGCAGGTGGTTGCGTGGTCTGGGGGAGAGAAAACTTGATTGATCCCTCTGCCCGAAAGAGTCGAATAGAGCGCGTGCGATCAATGCTCCACGGGTTTGATGTGGAGGGCATACTGTTCTTCGAAAAGGCGAATATCCACTATCTGACTGGTTTTACGGGAAGTGACAGCGCGCTTTTTGTAGGCGAGGATTCAACTGTTCTGCTGATAGACGGAAGATATGTGACCCAGGCCAGGTCCGAAGCGACGGGGTGTAATATCCTGCAATTCAGCAACCGGACTGAAACCATGGCAGCAATAATCTCCGATCTCTCGTTGAATCGGGTAGGGGTTGAGTCACCGGCCATCTCGCTGAGTAATTATCTTGAATTACAGGACCGGCTGGAAGATGTATCGTTGAGGCCCCTGTCCGGAGAGATAGAGCGAATAAGAATCATAAAGGACAGGGCAGAGGTCTCTCTCCTCAGAGAGGCGGCAATAATTGCGGCGCGCGCCCTTGAGGAAACCCTAGAACAGATCAGACCCGGTATTTCTGAAAGCGATATCGCCGGTATCCTTGAGACTAAGATGAGAGAGGCCGGGGGTGAAAAAACGTCTTTCGAAACCATAGTGGCCTCCGGCGCTAATTCCGCCCTTCCCCACGCGGTCCCCGGGCCGCGCGAGATACAGGAAGGTGATTTTCTTACAATAGATTATGGAACTGTGCGTATGGGATATCACTCGGATGAGACGTGCACCTTTGCCATCCGGAGTATTACTGAAAAGCAGTCCTCTGTTTACGCGCTCGTTAAAGACGCTCATGATAAGGCACTGAGCGCCGTACGGCCGGGTATCCCATGCAAAGCAATCGACGGGGTCGCCAGGAAGGTTATCGATGATGGCGGCTATGGCCAGTTTTTTTCGCACGGGACAGGTCATGGCGTGGGACTCAATGTCCATGAACCGCCACGGTTATCTGAGAGGGCAAGTGATGTCCTCGAAGAAGGAATGGTCTTTACCATTGAACCAGGCATCTATATCCCGGGCCTGTGGGGCGTAAGGATAGAAGACACCGTTATGGTCAAACAGGACGGATATGAAATCCTCACAAAGATGTCCAAGGATCTCAGAATATTGTAGACTTTATGTTCCATGGGTTGTTTGCTTATGTCGTTTATTGAAGTTACATCGGAAACTACATCGGATGGATAGTTGGAGAGTTATCCATTTCGAGCGTTGTGACCCCTTTGTGAATATGGCAGTAGATGAGGCCATATTCAGGGCTGCCCGGCGGCGGCAACGGCCTCCAACACTCCGATTTTATGGCTGGGAAAAATCGGCTGTTTCACTGGGATATTTTCAGGATGCCGATGCGGAGATTCACTGTGAATACTGCCGCGAGAAAGGCATAGATATCGTCAGACGTCCCACCGGGGGCAAAGCGGTCCTTCATGGGGACGATCTGACCTATTCTGTTGTGGCCAGAGAGAACAACCCACTCTTTACGCCTGATATTGTAGAGACGTACAGAACAATAAGCGCTTGCATAATAAAAGGCCTTGAAAAGTCAGGCGTTGCGGCCGGAATGGAGGAAAAAGGCAGACATGGCGACGGATCATCGAAGGCCTTCTGCTTTGCCGCCTCATATAAGAATGAACTCCTTGCGGACGGCAAAAAGATCTGTGGAAGCGCCCAGGTAAGGGCAAAGGGTGTGTTCCTGCAGCACGGGTCTCTCCTTATTGATTTTGATCCGCTCGCAGTCTGTGCGGCAATAATCACAAAGAATACCGCCATCGGGGCGGAAGGCCTCAAGAAGTCTGTCTCTTCCATCCGGTCGAGTCTCGGTGATAATATTGACATGGAACATCTTTGTGGTAACATTGCCGCGGGGTTTGAGGAGGTCTTGAACATACGCCTGGTTGAGGGGGAATTGTCCCCCGAGGAGGAGTCCATAAGAGACACCCTCCTTCAAAACAAATATCTGAATCCCCGGTGGAATACGGGTCGAGGAGCAAAGAGTGGACTTTGAGAATTTTATAAAAGACGCCGTACTTTCGCAGGAGGCATACCCTGTTGACGCTGATTTGTGCACGATCAAGCTTGACGCCAATGAAAATCCCCACCCCCTGCCACCCGATCTTGGGCGCGCAATCTTCGAGCGACTGAAAGCAGTGTCCCTGAATCGCTATCCCTCTCCCGGCTCACCCAAACTGAAAACCGATTTCGCGGGGTATTTCGGGGTTGACGAAGACATGATCCTTATCGGTAACGGATCGGATGAACTTATCCATATTTTGAATACGGCCGCCACCCCCTCTCGTTCAGGCAGCGTCATGTTTCCAACCCCCACCTTTGCCATGTATGGGATAAGCGCACTCAACACGGGGCACGATATTATCGAAATCCCCCTGAACGACAACTTCGGCCTTGATATAGACGCGATGCTCGGTGCGATACACGACAAAGGCCCGGCCCTTGTATTTCTCAGTTATCCCAACAACCCCACCGGCGCATGCTTTGACAAAGGCGATATTGAAAAGATCCTCAAGGCATCCCGCGGGCTTGTAGTACTCGATGAAGCCTATTTTAATTTTTCGGGAAAAACATTTATGAGCGACCTTGAAAGGTGGGATAACCTTGTAATACTGAGAACCCTCTCCAAGGTAGGCCTTGCTGCACTGAGACTGGGAATCCTCACAGGGCATCCTGCGCTGGTTCATCACCTGAATAAGGTGAGGCTTCCCTATAATATAAATATCTTTTCACAGGTAATCGGAAGCCTGTTTGTTGAGCACAGCGGGGAATTTCTGGAGATGACAGACAGGATCACCTCAGACAGGGTGTGGCTGTTCAACGAGTTGACAGCTATTGAGGGAGTTAATCCATACCCTTCAGATGCGAATTTTATCCTTTTTAGTTGTATTAAGGAAAGGGATGATGTATATCGACGACTTATCGACAGTGACATTCTCGTGAAGAGGTTTACATCCCCTGTCAGTCTCAAAAACTGCATGAGGGTAACGGTAGGAACTGAAGAAGAAAACAGGTTCTTCATTGAGACACTGAAGGTTATAATGCAGGGAGAGTGATAATAGTTTATAGAAATAATCAGGGGCGGATGGCGACCATGTTGCGTGGCCGTTCTGCCCCTTTTCTGTTTTTAGTCAGCAAGAAGAAATAACTCATACACCTTGCTTGTCCTTTTATTTGTTTTCTGTGTTGTGTCAAAGCCTACATAACACGTTATGCGTGCTTCAACACGCCTTGAAAACAAACAAAATTACGGCGCAATCTGTGTAACTTATTTATTCTTGATTCCTTAAAGAAGGAGGTGATAGTTTTTGGAAGTAAAGGTGTTTGAAAACGATATTGAAAGAGCCCTTAAAATACTGAAGAACAAGCTTTCAAAGAACGGTTTTTTTAAGGAGCTCAAATTGCGCAGGGCCTACGAAAAGCCATCCGTAAAGAAGAAGCGCAAGGCGCTCGAGGCGCGAAGAAGAGTGGCCAAGGCGGCGAGAAGGCGAAAGTGGTCACCCAGATAGGTTGCCTGCGCGGTTGGTGGTTTGACGGGCATTTACATTGATTCAAAGGTCAGAAGCCCGATACCGGGGATTAGAATTCACAATCCTCCGCTTACATTCTGACTTCGCATTTGCCTGTGCAAATGTCTGCATCTTCACAAAATTGCAGCCGTTGTGAATCTGGATCCTGACCACCGGGCATTTTCTGGAGGAGTTATGGAAGAAAAACAGTATATAGTGGATGCCCTGTCTTCTGATGAATCGTGGCGTGTTTTCCGGATCATGGCGGAATTCGTGGATGCCATTGAAGAGCTCTCAAAGATCGGACATGCCGTGAGCATATTCGGGTCGGCCAGAGATGCCCCCGGTGATATATATTACGAGAAAGCCCGTGAGGTTGCCCGTCTCCTCGGCAAGGAGGGCTTTGGCGTGATCACCGGCGGAGGACCGGGCATCATGGAGGCCGCAAACAGAGGCGCAAGTGAGGCCGGCGCCGTGTCGGTCGGTATGAACATCCAGCTGCCCTTTGAGCAGGCACCCAACACCTACGCCAATGTGAATATCGACTACAAATATTTCTTTGTCCGGAAGGTTATGTTTGTCAAGTATGCCATGGCCTACATCATTCTTCCCGGTGGATTCGGCACAATGGATGAATTCTTCGAGGCCCTCACCCTTATCCAGACAAGGAGGATAAGGAGCTTTCCCGTAGTCCTTATGGGAAGCGAATACTGGGGCGGACTTATGGACTGGATGAGGAAAACCATGCTGCCGGAGTCAAAGATATCTGAAACCGATCTCGATTTTATTCAGATAATTGACGAACCCGATCAGGTGGTAAGGCATATCCAGAAATTCGTAATACTCTGAGTACCCTGAACAGCTGCCATGCAGGAAACACTGAAGACAGTCCTCGATGATATCGGCAGGGGCAAAACGGCCCCCTGCTACCTTATATACGGCGATGAGGAATACCTGTTAGCCGACGCGTTGGAGCAGCTCGTAGACGCGATTCTCTCTCCCGACCAGAGGGACCTCAATCTCTTTCGTATCGACGGGGGAGATGAAGATACCGATTCGATATATAATTCTATTCTCACCCCTCCGCTCATACCGGGGAGAAAGCTTGTGCTTGTAAAGAACACCCGCCTCTTTTATTCAAAGGTATCATCGGCTGACATCGTAAAAGAAATCACCGCAAACATTGAAAGGGAACCCGGCAGAGCGGCAAGGGCGTTTGTCTCCCTTCTGAAAATGGCCGGGTGGTCGATCGAAGACATGAAGGACGGTCAGTGGAAGAGAATCTCCGATGCCGACTGGAGGAGCGCTACCGGCATCACGGCAGACATGGACAGAGAAAAATGGCTTCCCGGGGTGATTGATCTGTGTGACAGGCTCAGGATCACAGGAGGCGGAACCCGGCAGGACACAGACAGGCTTGAAGAGGCCCTGAAGAGTGGTCTTCCCGATGGCAACTGCCTTGTCCTGACCGCGGCCACCGTGGATAAAAGAAAGCGACTCTTCAAGACGATAACCGATTTAGGCGTGGTCCTTACCTTCTCAAAACCCAGAAATGAATCCGGCCAAAGGGGTCTGATGATGGACACTGTCAGGGACGCCCTCGCAAAGAGTGATAAAAAGCTTACGCCGGATGCCTTTCGCGCGCTCGGTGAAATGACCGGACTCAATCTGCGGGATTCACTGAAAGAGGTTGAAAAGTTAATCGCCTACGCGGGGGACAGGAAAACCATTGACAGAAACGACATAGACGCGGTTGTAACAAAGACCGCGGAGGATTCAGTCTTTGACCTCACATCGGCCATTGTTGATAAAAACACCGTCAACGCACTTCAGACCCTTCAGCAGCTTTTTGATCAGGGGGTCCACCACCTACTTATCCTCGCGATGATAGCGAGGGAGATAAGGCTCCTGCTCCAGGGCAACATGCTCCTTGAATCAGGTGAGCTCCCCTCATTCCGTCCCGGCATGGATTACAGGAGCTTTCAGGCCGCGATCTATCCCACGGTAAAAAATCTGGCTGACGAATATGGCAGGAAGGGCAAATGGCTCGCAAACCAGCATCCCTACGCGATCTACAAGACTCTCGGGAATGCCGGCAGATTTTCCGGTGAGGAACTTATCGGTTATATGAAACGTCTCGCAGATCTGGACCTTGCCTTGAAGTCTTCCGGCATAGACCCGCAGCTTGCACTCAAACGCCTGCTTATAGATGTGTGTCGGCGGGGATGAAATGAAGGGCAATGTTGAATGTTTAATACAGGCGTGCTCGAAAAGGGATACTTACAGCTTGCTCAGTCTTCTTTGCGCCTGTCGTTCTCTTCTGGATTTTCTCTTTGCTGTGCCTTTTTTTCTGGTTCCGGATTCCGCGACATCATAACCATCATCATCCTTGCCGGATTCTCCGCCGCTGATCATCGACATCGCTTCCTCTTCCCTCATCCTTGCCTCAAATTCAGGTGACGATATCGCCACGCCGCCCGCCCTTACTGCCGATCCTGCCACGTCTCTATCGGATGTAACAACTACGATCTCCCCGCCCCTTCCCGTCATTACCATCCTTTTTATGACTTCATCCGCCGTTTCACCCCTCCTTGAATATATAATATAGACGCCGTCTTCCCTGAGCCGTTCCTCTTTGGCAGAACCATTTGCCCATCCGTCGAATACCACTGTTATCTTGTGATTCTTCAGCCTTCGGTATCCGGCGACAACCTTAATCAACCCGGCGCGGCCCTGCTCGAGACTGAACCGGTCAAGGCGTCTGAGGGAATCTGATTGTCTGATGAGATTATATCCGTCTATGATGATGTGCATTATTCGGGTTGTGAGCGGGTTACAGGATTGCGAGGTTCGATCAGTTGGCCAGTATCATCCGCATCTCTTTTATCGTCCGGCCGTAATTTTCACTGAGAAATATGCTGGACCCGGCGACAAAGATATCGACACCGGCCTCTTTCACGGCCCCTATATTCTCAAGGGTAATTCCACCGTCCACCTCGAGAAGAACATCGGACGGGGATCGATCTATCATGTCCCTTGCCGACTTCAGCTTGGGCAGCATGCTCTTTATGAATTTCTGTCCTCCGAATCCGGGATTCACAGTCATAATAAGCAGCAGGTCTATGTCGTCAATAATCTGTTCAATCGCGCCGAGCGGGGTCGCGGGGTTTAGCGCGACGCCGGCTTTTGCCCCCAGTTTTCTGATCAGGTGAACTGTCCTGTGGAGGTGAACAGTCGCTTCCGCATGCACGGTAATTATATCGCTGCCCGCGTCCGCGAAGCTTTGAATATGTCTGTCCGGGGCCTCTATCATCAGGTGAACATCAAGGGGAATGCGCGCCGTTTTCTTTATGGATGCCACGACTGGAGAACCTATGGTTATATTCGGGACGAAATGCCCATCCATGACGTCCACATGGATCAGTTCCACCCCGGCATCTTCCACCGCATGGATTTCCTCACCCAGCCTGCAAAAATCAGCGGAGAGTATGGATGGGGCGATTTTTTTCATGGATGCTCCTCATTTTACCTGTATGGGCAGGGGCCTCTATCCTCTCATTACAAAGGCCCGGCGTGTCGGGATTCACATACAATGCCGTCAGAAATTCATTACGAGTTTGTGTATTACCCCCGTGTCAATCTCTTTAATTGCCAGCCGGAGTTCCTTTGCCTGCTCTTTCGCCTCTCCCGGGAAAAATATAAAACCGTGAGATATGTCACCCGAAGGTACCGGCCTGCGTTGAAGAGACCTGCTCTGAAGATCACGGCTTATCTGATGAGATACATCCGTGCTGTCCATCCCTTTGGCCCCGCCCAGGGTAACTCCCGTGGCAGCCCCAAGGGCAGCTCCCTTGCCCAGCGCTTCGCCGATGTTGGTGCCAGTGACTATGCCAATTGCTGCCCCGATAACAGCGCCGGCGGCGGCGGCCAGAAAGCCGGACCTTACCCCTTCCGGGAGAATCTCTCCATCCTCCGACCCTTTTGCTATCCTGTCATAAGCCATCTCCTGATCAAGAATCGGCCAGATGTTGTTCTCGGTATCCACGAGATATGTCCTGCTGTCTATTATCTTCAGGCGATGACTCCCTCTGTTATCAAAGATCACCTGGACGGGAAGCACACCTGAGCCTACAATATCAAACCCAAAGGCGTTCTTTGCTTCCTTCCGGTTATATGCCTGCGCTGCTATGGTGGCTCCCCCCGCCTCTGTCACGTTCTTGAAGGCTTCCGGCATTTTGAATGGAACAACCTTTCTCTCGTATCTTGCGCATCCCACAATTACAAAAAAGATCAAAATAAAGACGGTCGGCATATATAACCTGTTCATTCGTGTCATAATCGGTTTTCCTTTCCGCTGGTTTTACAAGCGTAAATATATTGAGAATCCTATTATTTTTTATTGTGCGTGTCAATCCGTTTTGTGAAGACCGTTTTATGAGAACTTGACAGAAGGCGAAAAGATCATTATGTTCCACCGACTATGAGTTTTCTGATTTATAATATACTCTTGCTTGTATCAGCTGTCTTCCTCATCCCGTTTTTTGCGTTGAAGATCGTTCTTGCCGGAAAATACCGAAAGAGCATCGGCCCCAAGTTCGGGCTCATCCCACAGAGGGTCTTTGATGAAATGAAAGGCTCGCCCCGGATATGGGTGCATGCGGTATCGGTAGGAGAGGTTACCGCCGCCGCTCCCATCATTTCGTCCCTGAGAGGGATGTATCCCGAGGCCTGCATTGTTCTCTCCACAAGCACGGAGACCGGCCAGGAGATGGCCGGCCGACTGATCACTGACACCTCAGCTCTCATCTACTATCCCCTCGACATCCCTGTTGTTGTAAGAAAAGTCATTGAGAGGGTGAACCCGGATATATTTGTTCCGGTTGAGACGGAGATATGGCCCAATTTCATCCGTGCCTGCGCGAAGAGGGGGACCAGAATCGTGATGGTAAATGGCAGAATTTCTCCCCGTTCCTTCAGGCGGTACAGAAGGACAAGATTTTTCTGGAAGCGGATTATGAATATGCTTGATATGATGGGAGCCATATCCGCGATTGACGCCTCCAGGCTGGAGGCCCTGGGTGTGGAACCGTCGAGGATCCATGTTTTGGGAAACGCGAAGTATGACAGCCTTGCCGCGGGGGCGGATGACGCTCTGAGGGATGAAATGGAGGCCAGACTGGATATACCTCACGAAGCAAGGGTCTTCGTTGCTGGCAGCACGCATGAGGGAGAGGACGGCATGGTGCTGAAGGTTTACCGGGGATTGCTTGAAAAATATCCTGATATGCTCATGGTCATCGTGCCGCGCCATCCCGAGCGGGGCGACGATATCGTCTCTCTTGCCAGGGATGAAGGTTTTGATGACTGCGTTACGATGAAAGAGATAAACAGTGGCACGAAACGTGCCGGCCGACGGATTGTTATTGTTGATGTGATAGGAGAACTCTTTAAGGTTTACAGCCTCGCCACCATGGTCTTCTGCGGCGGAAGCCTGGTCCCCAGGGGGGGACAGAATATCCTGGAGCCTGCGGCGTGGGGAAAGGTCGTTCTCTATGGCCCCTCAATGGACGATTTCATGGATGAGAAGGAAAGACTGGGGATGGCGGGGGGCGGCATTACCGTCAGTAACGACAGGGAACTTCTCGCCGAGACACTGAAGCTGCTGGAAGATCCTGAAGCTCTTCGCAGGAAAGGCGCGGCGGGCCGTGAGATAGTAGCCTCCAACGGGGGGGCGGCACGCAGATACGCCGAGATGATAAGGACCCACCTGAAGTAAAAGAGGTCACCCTTCCGTCCGTTTAAGGCATTCATTCCACCGGTTGTTCACCGATGCCTGGAGAATACTCAACTGCTCGATGCTCATCTTTTTGAATCTTCCCTGTCTCTCCACATAATTGACGAGGGGGATGAGTTTTCCCCTTTCCGCCATAGTCTTGCTCCTGCCGGTGAAGCGGAACCTGCCGTTCTCTATCTCAAAGAGGATGAACAGACCCGTCTCAACGGCGAGTTTCCCAATCTTTACAGTATCTTTTATGGGGTATCCCCATCCCGGAGGACATGGGGTATCGATATGAATGTACCGTGTTCCCCTTATCCTCTTTGCCTTGACGAACTTGTCATACAGGTCAGCCGGATAGGCGGGCGAGACAGTGGCGAGATAGGGGATATGATGGGCCTCCATTATTTTCAGAAAATCCTTCTTCAGCTCCTGTTTTGTCAGTACAGGCGTGGTTGTGGTTATGGCACCCATGGGTGTTGCTCCGGAGCGCTGCGTTCCCGTATTCATATAGCCTTCGTTGTCATAACATGCGAATATGAAGTCGGTATTTCTCTCAGCCGCTCCGCTCAGTGACTGTATGCCAATGTCATAGGTTCCACCATCCCCCGAAAGGGCCAGGACGGTTGTATCCGTTCTATTGACCGCGTTCAGGCCGGCCACAATTCCGGCAGCGGATGCCGCGTTGCTGGCGAAGGTGGTGTTCAGGGCGGGTATGATTACCGATGTGGTGGGATACAATCCGTGCAGCACGCAAAGGCAGCTCGGGGGTATCGCCACAATCGTGTTTTCCCGCAGGGCCTTGAGTATGTATCTGTACGCGAGAGAAAGCCCACATCCCTGACATGACCGGTTTCCCGGCAGGATGTATTCTTTTTCATTTATCTTGAATATATTTTCATGCATTTTTTCGTCCTGTGATGTTCTGATTTGCGGGTTCCGGGTTGACTTGCCCCTGTTGCACTGCCTTATCCCCCTGTGTAACAGTTGAGCCAGGTCGTTTTGTTGTCCGTCTCTCCGGACCCGACGGCCTCAAAAGTCGCCCTTGCCGCGTCCACAAGCTCTCCGGTCTTGACATCCCTTCCCCCCAGTCCCGCTATATAATTGTGTACAGGCGCCCTGACGTCCGTGCCGTAAAAAGCGGCCTTGAGATCCGAGCAGACGCCCCCCTCGTACCCGTAACTGATACACTTTTCAAAGACCGCAATGGCCTTTGCCTTCTTGAAGGCCTGCGCAACCTCCTCCTTCGGAAAGGGTCTGTATGCCCTGATTCCCACAACGCCGGCCCTGATCCCCTCCTCACGCAAGGCATCAGCGGCCAGTGTGGCCTCTGTAGCGATAGAGCCCATTCCTGTCAGTATCAATTCGGCATCTTCGGTCATATATTCCCAGATCATGCCCCCATGGTCCCGTCCGGTCAGCTCGGCCCATGTACTGCTTGCTGTCCTGATTACATCCCTGGATTTTTCGAACGCGGCCTGAAGCTTGTATCTCATCTCCATGTAGCCATCACAGAGAATGCCTTCCGAGTTTTCCCTCCTTGTCGGGAAAAACACAGGGTTGATCGTCCTCGGATCATCCGATGAGAGAATGGTATGCGGCTTGTATGGAGGCAGATAATCCTCTATCTGATTGGCATCCGGCACATCCACGGGCATCATCGTGTGTGAGAGGATAAAACCGTCGTAACAGACCATCACCGGGATATAAACCTCTTCCGCAATGCGATACGCCTGTATGATGGTGTCGAGAATCTCCTGATTGTCTCTGCAGTATATCTGTATCCATCCCGTGTCTCTCTGTGAGAAGGAATCCTGCTGATCGTTGAAGATTGACCAGGGAGCCCCCACCCCTCTGTTGACGCAGCACATGACAACCGGAAGCCTGGAGCCTGCCGCCCAGTGCAGCTGCTCATGCATATACAGGAGGCCGTTAGAGCTGGTCGCCGTAAACACCCTGGCACCCACCGTCGATGCCGATATGCAGACGGTCAGAGAGGAGTGCTCGCTTTCCACCCTGACATATTCCGCCTTCAGCTCCCCCCTTTCGACATATTCCGACAACTTCTCAGCGAGGCTGGTCTGGGGTGTTATGGGATACGCCGCGATAACGCCTGGCCTGGCAAGTTTCACCGCCAGCGCCGCCGCCTCATTCCCGGTAATGATACGAACATCATTCATCAGCATCCCCCTCCCTCACCATCTTTATCGCGTTGGGGGGGCATTCCTCCGCGCAGATTCCGCATCCCTTGCAATAATCCAGGTCAATCTTAACCGGTATCGTCATCGATACAACTCCATCCGGACAATATAGCCAGCACAGGAAACAGGCCGGTTTACCCTTAATTGCCGGTATGCATTTCGTCTGGTCGATCACGGGCGTCAACTCTCTCCACTCGCCCGTCCTGCCAGCCTCTCCCGCAGCCGGTGTGCAGACGCCTGATATATTGGTGTCAGTTTTTTTCATCCTGTTTCCTCTTCCTGGTTTAGAGTTTAACGTTTCGTGTTGCTTCTTACCTCTTGCTCTTTACATAAAGCGTTCTTTCAAAGGCCGTCCTGATGGCTTGAAAATTAAAGGAGGCCTTGCTGTGCGGCATCTTTTTCCTTAGTCCTTTTTCGATATTTTCAAGAGTAACAAGGCCAGATGCCTTGGAGAGCGCCCCGAGAAGGGGGGTATTCACAACGGGGACACCGCTCATGCTCAGATGTTGTTCTCTTGCTATTTCTGCGGCGTCGATTGTTGCCACTGAGAAGTCCCCTTTTACCCCGATCTGCTCCGGCGTAAGGGACGTGTTGACAATGACCAGACCCTTTTTTTTAATTCTTCCTGCGCCAGTTGCGGCCTCAAGGAGTGATTCGTCCAGGATTACGGCTATATCGGCCGATGCGATCTGCGAAAAGGTCCTGATCGGCCCGTCCGATATTCTCGTTGAGGCAGTGAGCGGAGCGCCTCTCCTCTCCGGCCCGAAGGTGGGTGCGGATGTGACGCCCGGGAACCCCTGAATATAAGCAGATTCTGCCAGTATCTGCGCCGCGAGGACTACCCCCTGACCGCCTCTTCCATGCCATATTATCTCGTGCATCGCCATCTCTTTTCTCTCCCAAAAGAAAAGGGCCATGAGACTTTCGCCCATGGCCCTTCAAATCTTTATCTGTTGTTTAGTTAATATATCACAGAGACGACAGGCCGCGGGTATTTACCCCTGCTAAGAGTGAGGCTAAGCAAGCTGGATAAATTCAAAAATCTCTTCGCGCAAATACCTGTCATCTACAGCTTTCCTTTCAAATAAACTTGAAACCCGAACAAGGTTGATTCTCTATATCAGGGGCGTTTAAAAGTCAAACAAAAAATCCCCTCTGTAGGATTCGCAGAGATTCACTGGATTACGCTGTCATACATTGGGGGATTGCAGGGCTTCCGCCTGATAGAAGGTGTTGAGTGCATCAATAATGGCATTGATATCTCCATCAAGAACATTTTCCAGATTATACATGGTAAGCCCAATCCTGTGGTCTGTCATTCGTCCCTGAGGGAAATTGTAGGTGCGTATCCTCTGGCTCCTGTCTCCACTCCCCACCTGTTGTTTTCTCGTCTCAGAAATCGCGGCATCCTGTTCCTCGCTCATCTGTTCAAAAAGCCTGGCTCGGAGCACCTTGAGCGCTTTTGCCTTGTTTTTATGCTGCGATTTTTCATCCTGACAGGTTACCACGAGTCCCGTTGGAAGATGGGTAATCCTTACCGCGGAGTCCGTTGTGTTGACGCTCTGTCCCCCATGACCCGTTGAACGATAGACGTCTATCCGAAGGTCATTCGGGTCAATCTTCACTTCCACGTCTTCCGCCTCAGGAAGAACCGCCACCGTCACTGCGGATGTATGTATTCTCCCCTGTGCCTCGGTAACGGGGACTCTCTGTACACGGTGAACGCCGCTTTCGTATTTCAACCTGCTGTACGCGCCATCTCCCTCGATAAGCAGGATAACCTCTTTAAAGCCTCCCACACCTCCGGACAAACTGGAGTTTATAACCTCCACTTTCCAGCTGCATCTTTCCGCATATCTGGTATACATTCTGAAAAGATCACCGGCAAAAAGTCCTGCTTCATCTCCTCCCGTGCCGGCCCTTATTTCAAGAAAGACATTTCTCTCGTCATTTGGATCTGTCGGGAGCAGCAGAATCTTCAACTTTTCTTCCAGAACCTGATACATTTCTCTCAACTGCGTGGCCTCTTCCTTTGCCATCGCTCGCAATTCCTCATCACCATCTTTGAGGAGATCTTTATTGTCCTCAATCTGAGAGGTTATGTTTACATATTCTCTGTAGGTCTGTACGATATCGGAGATGTCGGCATGCTCTTTGGCATACTTCTGGTAAACACTATAATTATTGATTATAGCGGGATCACTCAATAATCCTTGCAGATCTTCGTATCTCTTTTCGATTTTCCTAAGCTTTGTCAGCATTCTGCTCTTCCTGGATTGATGATGATGATTTTCTTCAGACGGGGGTGGTTTTAAACGGACAGCCTTGAGCGGGCCGGAAGATGCCTGATAAAAAGCAACTCTTCAGAGTCGCAAAGGCACAAAGAAAAAAAGAATCTGTCTCGCGAAGAATTGCCAGCAGAAACAAAACCTCTCTGTGCCTTATCAGTTACACCTGTTACTTCTTTTCAAGGTTTGCATATTTACGATTGAATTTCTCAATCCTCCCGGCGGTATCCATTATTTTCTGTTTTCCAGTATAGAATGGATGACACTTAGAGCATATCTCAACCTTGGTATCACCTTTTGTGGATCTTGTCTCAATAACATTCCCACAGACACATGCTATCTTTGCTTCCTTATATTCCGGATGAATATTCTCTTTCATTGTTCCTGTTGGCCTCCCTTGGCTTTTCAAAAGACGGTATTATATCCATATCAAAATGAATTTCAAGTAAATAATTTTATTCACTGGTTCATGGATTCAAAAAATTCCTTGTTTGTACTTGTCCTTTTTATCTTGTCAATGATAAATTCCATGGCATCTACCGAGTTCATCTCCTGCAGCAGCCTCCTCAGTATCCATACTCTGCTGAGATTTTCCTTCTCGATCAACATCTCTTCCTTTCTTGTGCCGGAATGAATAAGGTCGAACGAAGGAAAGATCCTCCTGTCTGAGATTTTCCTGTCGAGATGCAGCTCCATATTTCCTGTTCCCTTGAACTCTTCAAAGATAACGTCATCCATGCGACTTCCAGTATCGATAAGGGCCGTCGAGATTATTGTGAGGCTGCCGCCCTCTTCAATATTCCTCGCGGCTCCGAAAAACCTCTTCGGCTTGTGCAGGGCATTGGAGTCAACGCCGCCGGAGAGCACCTTCCCGCTTGGCGGCACAACGGAATTATAGGCCCTTGCAAGCCTGGTAATACTATCGAGCAGTATGACAACATCTCTATTGTGTTCTACCAGACGCTTGGCCTTTTCGATAACCATCTCCGCAATCTGAACATGCCGTGTGGCCGTTTCGTCAAAGGTTGAGGAGATCACCTCGCCGGAAACGCTCCTTTCCATGTCCGTCACCTCTTCAGGACGTTCATCTATCAGGAGTACCATAAGTACGGCGTCTTTATGGTTCGCGGTAATACTGTTGGCGATATCTTTCAGAAGAACTGTTTTACCGGTTCTGGGCGGTGATACGACAAGACCCCTCTGTCCCTTGCCAATAGGGGTGAAGATATCCATAACCCTTGTCGAGTAGTTCTCAGGATCCGATTCCAGCATCCACTTTTCTTCGGGATACAGGGGTGTCAGATTGTCAAAGAGTATCTTGCCTCTGGCCGCTTCCGGGGCCTCATAATTTATGGATTCAACCTTCAGCAGGGCAAAATACTTCTCTCCTTCTTTCGGAGGTCTCACCTCGCCATATATCGTATCCCCCGTTCTCATTCCGAATCTGCGTATCTGAGAAGGAGAAACATAGATATCATCGGGGCCCGGAAAATAATTATAACCCACAGATCTGAGAAATCCAAATCCATCAGGAAGTGTCTCGAGGACTCCCTCCCCCGTAATGACACCGTTTTTCTCCGTCTGGTACTGGAGAATTGCGAAAATGAGATCCTGCCTTTTCATCCCGCTGGTGCCGGCTATATTAAGCCCTTTAGCCAATTCATTAAGCTCACCTATGGATTTGTTTTTGATTTCTGAAATGTTCATATAACTTTCCTTTATTATGTGGTTCGATGTCAGATTTTAATATTTATTCTTCAGGGGATGCACAAGTTTGCATATCCCTCGATTCAGGCGGGTATTTCTCTTATCTCCTTGAGGACTTACGAAAAGCATAAAACAGGCCCCGGGGCAAACCGGTTATTCTCTAAGATGTGAACTTTTTTGACACTTGAACACTGCGAATCCGATTGATCATCGCTCAGAACAAAACCAGAGGTTACGGCAAAACAGTCTAGGAATTGACAGAATGCTCCCGACATCCGTAACGCGCGCTGCAATATTCTTTTATATTTTCAATAGCTAATCTGGTTTCTTGAAATACTTCAAAAGAAAGGATTTAGCACAAAATCTTAATGAAAGGTCCGTTTATATCAAACCAGTGAACATGTCAAGGTTTTTTTCGTTTTTTTCGTTTTTTTTCGCGTTATAATGACTGTGGCTTCTATCTGAGCATTATAAAGCTCAATTGCCTTCCTGCATCACCCTCCCCTCTGTGCGAGAAAAAGGTGTCTGTGTTACAGGATGTACATATATCAGCAGCAAATATATTTTCCGGGGGAACGCCTGCGTCATGCAACTGGTATCTGTTAGCGAGGGGCAGGTCAAGCATCCATTTTCCCTCTTTTTTACCTCTGGTGAAGAAAGACTCTCTGCTGCGTTTATTATCAAAGTGATGGAGAACGGATTCATCAACCTCGTAGCAGCAGGGTCCTATGGCTGGACCTGTAGCGGCCAGGATATCTGACGGTCTCGAGGCAAATTCTTTCATGAAAGCGTCTATAGCCTTGGCGACAACTCCCAGGGTTGTTCCCCTCCATCCCGCGTGCACCACCCCGACAACTCTCTTTGCGCAGTCGACTAGCAGCACCGGAACACAATCGGCCGTTATTGCCCCAATCGCAACGCCGGGTATCGCGGAAATAATGCCGTCATATTCCAAGTCTTCACTATTACGCCAATCGGGAATCTTTTCATCAATAATCAGGATCCGGTCTTCATGGACCTGATTTACTGTGACAAGATCTTGTGTCGGAATGTCAAAGGCGGAGCAGAGGATCTCCCGGTTTTGCGACAGGTGTTCTTCTGTGTCGCCCGAACGCGAGCCAAAGTTGAGATCGGCCAGTTTCCCCTCACTTGTGCCACCCCATCGTGTGCAAAACGCGTGGGTTATAAAATCGCACCCGCTAAGTGCCAGACTTTCCAGATACGACACACCTTCCCTCATGGAAAACCTGAACGCGTCTGATGTACCATATCTCTGATCAGGGTTTTTAAACATTATTTGTAACCCTATAAATAAACAGATTCATTTATAAGCTTCCTGTTTTTTAACCGTGAACGGTTAACATTATTTCCCGCTATTCCTTAGTTCCCTGCATACCTGCGCCATATCACCTGGAAGCGCTGATGAAAATTCCATAAGATTCCCTGTAATCGGGTGATGAAAGCAAAGTTCGCTCGAATGGAGGGCCTGCCTGCGAATCTTCCTCAATATGGTCTGCCGGGCATTATCTTTTACCGCTTCGATTCTTTTTTTCGAATTGCCGTAAACAGCGTCCCCGACAACGGGATATCCTGTGGCGTTCAGATGCACCCGTATCTGGTGTGTTCTTCCTGTTTCAATCCGGACAGAAAGGAGTGTGGCGATATTGTAGCGTTCCTCCACGCTCCAGCGGGTCAGAGATACCTTGCCTCTTTTACTGCTCGTGGACATCTTTTTTCTGTTCACGGGATGCCTCCCAATGGACAGATCTATTACCCCGTTATCTTCCTTTACATCGCCCTGCACAAGCGCCCTGTAAGTCTTTTGTACGAGATGCTTTTTGAACTGCTTCGCCAGCCCGATATGAGCCTCATCCGATTTCGCGACCACCATAAGTCCTGAAGTGTCCTTGTCGAGGCGATGCACTATGCCGGGCCTTTTAACGCCGCCAATGCCGGAAAGGTCGCTACAATAAAACAGAAGGGCATTGACAAGTGTTCCGCTGCGGTTTCCCGCCGCGGGATGGACGACCATGCCGTGGGGTTTGTTTACCACAAGAATGTGCGCGTCTTCATAGATAATGTCAATGGGTATTTCTTCCGGAACAAGATCACATTCTTTCGGATCTCTCTTTCGGACAATGACTGTATCGCCATTCTTCAAACGGCTGGCCGGTTTTGGCTTAACGCTGTTTACCTCCACCTGTCCTTCATCAATCGCCCTCTTGACCTGTGAACGCGTTATGAAAACACCTTTTTTTGATAAAAAAACGTCAAGCCTCTCCCCACCATCAGCGGGAGGTACTGTGAAGGTGAACTTGTTGTTCTCTACGGATGATGTTTTCTCTCTCATCGGGAACCCGGTCGAAAGACAATTGGATCGAAGGAATTGTAAAATAATGCGTTAAAAATGACTAAATACTATTCAGACCATCCTTTATTAACTCAAGCTCCTCTTCAGCTATCGTTCTCAGATCAAGGAGGACTTTGTCATCAAATATCCTTGCAATTATGGGAACTTCCAATCTCCTTAATTCTCTTTCCAGTCTGCTCGCGGAGATGTTGTGCGGGCTTACAGCCACGACGATTGTTGGAATCTTCTGGGTGGGAAGCGATCCGCCACCGGCCATTGAGTATTCCTCCATAATGGAGAAGGTCAGGCCTTTCACGGACAATTCCTCCAGCGCAGCGAGAAGCCTGTTCGCCCTTTTTCTGACTTCGGCTACCGGCTCCGTCAACGACAGCAACACCCTTATATCACACACCGCTCTGTCGAGATCCAGGTAATGCATCATCGTCGCCTCAAGGGCGGCAAGGGTCAGTTTGTCTATCCTCAGGGCGCGATTGAGGGGATTTTTCTTTATCCTGTCCAGTATCGCCTTTTTGCCTGCGATTATCCCGGCCTGCGGCCCCCCGAGGAGTTTGTCACCGCTGAATGTCACCACATCCACCCCCGTCCTCAAAACCTCCTGAACGGTCGGTTCCTTTTCCAGACCATATTTGTCCAACTGCACAAAACATCCGCTTCCAAGATCATTCATTACCGGAATGTTTTTCTTCTCGCCAAGCTCTACCAGCTCAACCAGACTTATCTCATCCGTGAAACCAAGCACCTTGAAATTGCTTGTATGAACCTTGAGAATCAGACCTGTATCGTCACACATCGCGTTCTCATAGTCCGAAAAGTGAGTGCGGTTAGTGGTGCCCACCTCTTTGAGAATGGCTCCGCTTTTTTCCATAACCTCGGGGATACGGAATGCACCCCCTATCTCAATAAGTTCGCCACGCGAAACAACCGCTTCTTTCCCCTCCGACAGGGTATTCAGGGCCAGAAGGACCGCGGCTGCATTATTGTTGACGATTATGGCATCTTCAGCCCCCGATATACAGCAGAGTATCTCTCTGACATGATCATACCTGAGCCCTCTTTTCCCTTCATCAAGATTGAACTCGAGGTTTGAATAGCCCTCGCTGACATCGATGATCCTTTTCAGGGCATCAACGCACAGGGGTGCCCTTCCAAGATTGGTATGCAGGATGATTCCTGTGGCATTCACCACACGACGAAGGCTGTAGTCATGAAGGGCAAGCAGTCTTTTTTGCACCTCCTGCGCCGCCCTGTCAGGGGAAAGGGAGCCGGGAATTTTTTTACCCTTTTTCCCAGAGTTTAATATGTTTTTCCTCATCTCTTTTACAACCTGTCGGCATTTTTCCACCACTATTTCCCTGGAGATACCCTCAAGCGCTCCATCCTTTTCGAGAACAAGGAATACCTCGTCAATTTTCGGAAGGCCTTTCAGTAATTCTCTGATTTTGTCATCCATAGTGCCATTTTCCTCAAGATTTACTCAGTCATGCCCCGTAACCCGCAACTCGCAACTCGCAACTCGTACCCCCCCTACCTGCCCAGGCAGAAGTCGCGGAAATTGTTGACCGCAGTGAAGAATTCCCTCATCATTATGACCCAATAATATCTGCCACGATCTGTAAGGTAAAAAGTACCGCGCTTGTAGCGCAACCCTCCTGCCAGCATAAAGGCGAATATATCGCTCCAGAGATACCAGATACCCCCGCAACCATATTTTTTCGTCAAGAAGGAAATATCCAGTTTCAGGCCAAACAGCTTCATCAGAAAGTCGTAGCGTGCCTGTTGCGTGGGTGTAAAATCACGCGCCGCCATCAATGGAAGTTTTCCCATGTCCAGCATCTCAATATATTGAGGTATGTCGAAGGTGTTCGCATAACTTCTGCCATCCATATATCCGATGGAACCGCTGCCCAGACCGGCATATTCGTCATAATCCACTATATACTCATCAACCATGGTTCCTCTCCGGGAAAAACACCACGCCGAGGAAAAACGGTAGTAAGGGGCAAGCTTTTTGGAAATCAGTTGATAAAACTTCTTTTCCTTCCGATAATCAACTATCCCCAGCGTTCTCTTCACCTTCCTGCGCGTGGATTCCGAGACCATCAGGGGATAATAGGTCACCTGATCCACACCCGTATCAATCAGAATATCCAGGTCTCTGGCCAGAATTTCTTCTGTCTGGACGGGGAAGTTAAATATCATGTCGGCATTCAGGGTGTCAAACTGCCCCGATATCTCCGCAATTCTCCCGGCAATCGCGTCGCCGCTTCCATATTTCTCATATCTGCCCATTGCCTTCAAGAGCTCATCATCAAAGCTCTGTATCCCCACCGAAAGCCTGTTGACCCCAGCCTTCTTAAGTATATCGACATTCTCCTGTGTAAGGTGGTTGGGATTGGTCTCCACTGAAATCTCTCGAATGCTGAAGCAATCCGCTGCCAACAGCAGGGTTTTATCCAGTTCATCCATCATTATCGTCGGGGTTCCCCCGCCCACATACACGCTGGTAAAGTTATATCCTTTATCCCTGTAAATTCGTATCTCCTTTCTGAGGGCACTATGGTACCTTTGACAGAGATCTTTATCGAACAAGATCCTGTTAAATGAACAATATGGACACAGACTTTCACAGAATGGGATATGTAGATAAAGAAGCATGTCGTGATTTGTCTTTCCCTGCGGGAGAGACGTATCCATACCTTCAGTGAATTGCATGGCCCGGGAAAATTCCCGTTTTGTCACCGCTGTTATTGTCCTGCCTATCAATTCAAACTGTTCTCCCTTTGTTTATGTCGTGCGTTTCCCTGCAGTAATTATCAGTGTTCTCATACTATTTCAATAGCGCTGCACTCGTGAAAAGTCAAGATTGGACTGCTATGTAATAAGCTTCAGGGTCAAGGCGCGCAAATCATGAGGAACGCGGCGTACTATACGGTACGTTGCAGCGACGAAGAATACAGCGAAACGCAGAGGTTGGATTTTTTACAACACCGTCAATCGCGTTGAAATAACAATCCCATAGTGTTATAAAAAAAGAAAATCGAAGTCAGAAAGGTTCTATGCAAAAAAATGAAGACTTGGAAATTATGGGATAATGAAAAAATTAATAAAGAGGAGGCAAGCCTCCTGAGGAGACGCGCCGATGAAATTCCAATTCCCTTCGATGAAGAAGGAAGAAGGGACATAGAAATACTCGTCGATGCATTCGTAGGAAGAGATGACGCTGCGGGACTTGCCGCCCCGCAGATAGGAATCAGTAAACAAGTCGTGATATTCAGAAATACAAATTCCTCAGACAAAACACCTGTAAAAAAGGATGGCGGCAATTACGATGTGCTTGTAAACCCGAGAATCACACAGGTACGTGGTGACAAGGAAACGGCACGGGAGGCCTGCCTGTCCTGTCCCGACATTAGCGCCGATGTCACCAGAGCAACCTCCGTAAAGGTCAAGGCGTATAATGAAAATGGAGAAAAGATTAACAAACGTTACACAGGATTTCTTGCCCGAGTTGTTCAGCATGAGATGGATCACCTTGATGGAAAGCTGATTGTCGACCGGGGCACAACGATCTACTTTCCCAAAGAGAAATCCTTATTTTTCGATAAGGTATTCAAGGGAGAATAAAATCAATGGCAAAAGCTCCCGCCAGCCTGACGGAAAACAAACAACCTCTCCTGGATGGTGAGCATCTGTTAAAAGCGTCCTTCCAAAACTCTCCCATTCCTGCATTTGTTATAGGCATTGATCGCCAGATAATATACTGGAACAGGGCGCTCGAAAAAATGAGCGGCATCCTGGCAAAGGATGTGATCGGTTCGAAAGACTACTGGAGAGCATTCTACAATGAATACAGACCTGTTATGGCTGATCTTATTGTTGATGAGCGCCAGGGCGGTTCTTGTCAGATTGGGAGAGGTGATCCGGCGATGCCTGCGAAAAACTGATTCCGCATATCGGTTCGGAGGGGAAGAGTTTACCGTTATCCTGCCCGGAACAACCGGTGACGCGGCAACCATTCTCGCGGAAAGAATAAGGACAGAATACGAAAGTGAGGACTTTCGCCCCTTGGACAGTCCGGAATCCCTGCATGAAACAGTGAGCATTGGAGTGGCCCAGTATATACTTCAAGAGGGATTGAGGCCGTTTCTAAAATGTGCGGATTCCAATATGTACAGTGCCAAAAGACAGGGGAAAAACCGGGTGTGTTTTCGCGAAGAACAGGGCAACACGAAAAAGCAAACATCCTGTCACACTTAATTTAAATCCCCGGCAAATTAGCAGTTAATTGTTGTCTCGCTGCCTTCATCACCCGAGCGCCGGTTTAGCGGAGCCGCCTTCGGGCGAGTGTACAAACATCTCGTGCTGCCATGCATCTCCCTGTTTGCAACAGGTCTTATATATTTTTTCTTTGTACGATGGATTATGTCCTGGTTTCCATGAGGTTCAAGGATTCAAGCCCCCCTCGCGCATCTTTCCGAGATCATCGGGCGAGTTGACATTAAAAAACATCCTGTTCTCCGGGTCGAAAGTCGCGATCATGTCTGCCGGAATTTCCAGCACTCTCACATTCCGGTAAAAGCCGGTTATTTTCAGCCTGTCTATATCCATGAGTTTTTTCATGGGATGCATGCATTTTCTGGAGTATATCGCGTGAAGGGGCTGGAGCCCGTCGGGAGGAGCTGGGACCACAACGTCATACCCCTTTGCCCTTTCTGTCATATATCTTATAAAATCACCATTTAGAAAGGGCATGTCACATGGACAGACAAATGCCTGTTCGCAGGACGAATGGAAAAGTCCGGTATATATACCCCCGAGGGCGGCCTTTCCCTTGACGATGTCCGTGACTATCTTCAGATCGAACTCGAGATATGCAGGGGGATCGTTGGTGACGAGGACGATCTCATCAAACAGCTCCCTGAAGATCCGTATCGTTCTGTCAATGCTCCGCTCCCCGTTTATCCTTATGAACGCCTTGTTCTCGCCCATGCGGGCGTTTCTGCCCCCCGAAAGTATGATTCCCGTCATATAATCTTACGACTTTCCACTACTTACTCCGCTTGAGGATATCGGCGATAACCTCCTCGGTATAATAATCACTAAGCATCCAAAGCTGAGAAAGAGCGTACGCGTTTTTCGCAATCTTTCCTATATCTTCCTCGGGGATCTTCGCATCTCCGAGCGAGACAGGGCTTCCGATGGACTTAAACCACTCTTTTAAGCGGGCTATTCCGGCCACCCCCGCCTTCAGGTCATCCTTCTGCTCGACATCAAAAAGCTCCCGTGCGAGACGTGCAAATTTCGCGGGGTTTCCTTCAACAATATGCGACAGCCACGCCGGGAGAATAATCGACAGCCCGGCGCCGTGCGCGATATCATACAACGCGCTCAGCGAATGTTCTATCATGTGCGCGGGGAGGCCTATCATTCCCATACCAGCCGTGGTCATGCCGTTAAAGCCCAGTATGGCGGCCCACATCATGCTTGCCCTTGCGTCGTAATCCGCCGGATCTTTCAGTATGGCCTCCGCGCTCTCCATAACCGTTTTTACCAGCCCCTCCACAAGCCTGTCCTGGAGAAGACTGTTCGGTTCCGAATTTTTGAAATACGGTTCCAGCATGTGCGCAATCGCATCAACCGCGCTGTACGCGCTGTACGCGGGACTCAGCGTAAAGAGCGCCGTCGGATCGAGGATTGATGTCTTCGGCTGGGCAAAGGGAGATCTGAAGCTGTACTTCCTGGCATCATCCTCTTTCGTAATGACCGCCGCCGGATTCATCTCCGACGCACTCGCCGAGATGGTGACAACCGTCAGGAGAGGCAGGGCACCCTGTACCGCCTTTTTGAACACGAAATAATCCCACACATCATCATCCGTTTTCGCCCCCACGGCAATCGTCTTCGCCGTATCCATGACACTCCCGCCACCGACCGCGAGTATCACATCGACTCCCTCTTTTTTCGCGACCTCGATCCCCTTCAGGGCACAGGAAAGGACCGGGTTCGACCTGACACCGGGGAATTCCACAATGCCAAGGCCCGCATCCTTCAGAGACGCGATAACCTGATCGTAGATGCCGTTCTTCTTTATGCTCCCCTCGCCGTACACCATCAGGACTTTTGTGCCAAACTTCTTGACTTCGCTACCGGTCTTCTTGATCTGATCCCTTCCGAAGACTATCTTTGTCGGATTCTCGAATACGAAATTTTGCATGCCTCAGCTCCTTTCAAATGTGTTTTGTCGCCCATTTGTGAGCGTATACATGAGCCCTAATGGTATGTCAATGCGGCTTTCCAGCCAAATTGTGCCGTCCCTGAAATCGTTTCTTAAATAACTTTGATGGCTTCGTAAAAAGCCCCCCTATGCCACATTGCGGCATTATAACGTGAAGTAACTTATTGAGTAGCGTGGGGCCTCTGTGCCCCACATGCTGATTGCCCACAGGGGCGCGTTTGCGAACTTAAGTTACTTGGAAGTCAAAATCAGCGAATCTGTTATTTCGACCGTGGGGAGAAATCTTATATTTACAAAATGTTACGCCGTATAGATTTCTCGTTTCACTCCTTCGTGAACGGTTATCTCATTTCTTGTTGATTCTGATTTTAATCTCCTCAATCAAGGGTGGCAGGATTTTCTTGAAATCCTCAGCAACAACAACGTCGGAGACTTCGAAGATATCCGCGGCAGGGTTGCTGTTGATGCTTATTATATGTTTTGCCTGATCCATGCCCACAACATGGTGCATCGCTCCTGAAATCCCTGCTCCTATATACAGGGTCGGACGAACGGTCTTTCCACTTTGTCCTATCATCTGCGCTTCACTGGCCCAGCCTTCATCAACAGGTGGCCGTGTGGCACCCACCGCTCCGCCCAGCAGGCGGGCCAGCTCTTCCAGAAGCGCCCAGTTTTCTTCGTTTTCAACACCCCATCCCCCGGCTACAACAACATCGGCCTTTTCCAGGGGCTGCTCCCCGGCCACTTCCCTCTCAACCCCAATAACCTCGGGACCCATATTCGATCCGGGCAGATCAACCTTTATATCTTCAATTACTCCTTCTCTTTCCTCTTCCGGTAAGGCCCTCATGGCACCCGGCATTACTGTGGACATTTGGGGACGGTGACCGGGGCAGGCAATCGTGGCAACAACTCCACCTCCCCACCCGGGCACCACCTGTAGCAAATTCCCGGTTTCGTCCAGCTTGAGATCAATGCAGTGTGCTGACAGGCCCGTCCTGACTCTTGCTGCCACACGGGGGGCCAGTTCAACCCCCATGGCGGTCGCACCCATTAATACCATGCCCGGCTCATGCTCCCTGATCATGTGCTCAAATACATGCGTATAGGGCAAAAGCCTGTAATCTTCCAACCCGGGTTCATCCGCGACATACACCGTGTCCGCCCCGTGATTTACAAGCACTCGTGCAAGCTTATGAACATGATAGCCGATAAGTACCGCCTCGACCTTGCTTCCGTTCTTGTCCGCGAGATCTCTGGCTTTCCCCAGAAGTTCGAGGCTCACATCATGTAACTCGCCATTCCGCTGCTCTGCGAAAACCCACACGTCACCGTTTTTCTTCTCATCCATTTATAAAATTCCTAACACTCGAGTACGCCACACTGGTATATTCTTTCCACCAGTTTCCCGACGATGTCATCGACTGTACCTTCCAGTTTTTCTTTCTTTCTTTCGAATTTTCGAACCTCGAGACCCGCCATCTTTGTGGGAGAGCCCGCCAGCCCCATGCACTCCGGATCCACACACAAATCATTATTGGAGAGTATTGTAATCTCTTTGGATTCTGCCGCCAGAATGCCTGTGAATGGTATATATCGAGGTTTATTCAGATCTTTACGCACGGAGAGCACTACAGGAAACCCTGATGCAAGCTTTACATAACCGTTCTCTATCTTCTGAGTAATTACAAGATTGTCCCCGGCAGATACATCAATCCCTGTAACATGCATCACATTGGGAAGGTTCAGCATCTCCGCCAGCTGTGAACAAATCTGTGCCGTAGAGCCATCAATCGACTGATTGCCGCAGAGGACAACTTCAAAATCTCCTATCCACCGGCATCCGGCTGCCAGTATCTCGGCCGTGGCCAGGCTGTCCGATCCCGCAAAGACCCGGTCGGAAAGGAGTACCGCCCTGTCGGCCCCCATCGCGAGCCCTTCTCGAATAGTTGTCTTTGCAAAAGGCGGCGCCATTGACAACAGAACCACCTCTCCGCCATGAGCCTCCCGCAATGCAAGGGCAGCCTCAAGGGCATGCTTGTCAAGGGGGTTCATTATATTTGGAATCCCCTCTCGTTTCAGAGTCTTTGTTTCAGGGTCCATGCTGACCTTGTCCCAGTGTTTCGGATCGGGCACAGGCTTCACACAGACAATAATCCGGTCCATAATCGTACCTTCCTGTAATATATCCGCTCTTTTTTTATTTTTTACTTTTTGAAGGGAGCCAGCGCCGCCCTTCCAATACCTGCCTTGGCTACCTCAGCCGTGCCGCCTGCCGGGATTGTAACCATGGCGTCTCTGAAGAGTCGCTGAACAGCGTATTCCTTCATTATGCCGTAGGACCCGTGAATCTCTATCGCCTTCTTTGCCGCCTCCACCGCCGCGTTACAGGTATAGTATTTTGCCATGCCGGTTTCCGTATCGCAGCGCATGTTCTGATCCTTCATCCAGCTCGCGCGATAGTTCAGCAACCGGCAGATATCGAGTTGCGTGTATATCTCGGCAACAAGGAACTGGATTGCCTGAAGTGCGCCGATAGGTTTCCCGTAAAGAATCCTTTCACCGGCAAATTTGCCCGCTTCTTCATAAACCGCCTGTAGAATACCAAGAGCGGTTGCCGCCATACCTGTCCGACCCGTCTCGCTGATGGTCTTGAGCGCCACGCCCAATCCCTGACCTTCCTCGCCGATAAGGTTCTCCTTCGAAACTTCGCAGTTGTCAAAAACCAGCTCACCCGTATTTGCGCCGCGAAGTCCAAACTTATTCTCTTTTCTCCCCGGTTTTGCACCTGGCGTATCTTTGTCAACAATAAAGGCGCTTAAGCCCTTGGCCCCTTCGCCTGTCCTGACGATTACAATCCAGAAATCCGCAAGGTGCGAATTGGTGATGAAACATTTCCGGCCGTTTAAGATATACTTGTCACCCTTCAGCTCTGCAACGGTTTTCATCCCGATAAGATCGGACCCGCCTGAGGGATCGGTGACTGCTACTACACCCATGGTTTCACCTGCCGCAAGGCGGGTCAGATATTTCTTTTTCTGTACGTCGGACCCGAAATCATTCAACGCGGCACAAGCCATGTGGTGAACCTGAAGGGCCATGGGGAAGGCGGCACATACACGGCCAAGCTCCTCCAGCACTATGGTTCTCGCAAGATAACCCATTCCTACCCCACCGTATTCTGCCGGCGTTATAACACCTGTAATTCCTACCTGAGCCATGGGCCTTAAAAGGTCAACGGGAAACTCGCCCGTTTCCTCCATCGCTTCCATCCTGGGGGGTATCTCCGCCTCCGAAAATTCACGGACAGATTTTCTCAGCATCTCTTCTCTTTCGGTAAATGTAAACTCCATAATTTATCTCCTTCCTGATTTATTGGTTGCGGATCCGGACCAGCGCTGTAAACGGCGTTAAATACCAGATCATGTTATTCGGACGTCACACATACACAGTCTCATGGCCTGACAGATATTTTTTCACGAAGTGTGATAGTATGCCCTCCCGAGACAACAATTAAATCCTTTGAATAACCGGTCTGCATTATACATACACGCTATATATGTCAAGCTTTTTCCTGATTCCTGTGACTACAATGTGATTGGGTCGTTTTTAAGTTGCCATATGGCTATATTGTTCCTTTTTGACTTACCGTTTATATTGTAGTAGGTTTTGGGCCAAATATCTTCGGTCTTGATGCTTCGAGTTAATACGGTTTTTTAATTTACTGAACAGTCAATATCTACTAATTCCCATGAAAGAAAGAGTCAACTGGACAGCGATAATTAAGGATGGCGTTGTAGGCGCGTGGCCCATCTGTCTCGGCTATCTTGCCATCGGCCTGGCCTTCGGAGTCATCGCCCAGAAATCAGGCCTCAGACCGATGGAAATCGGCCTCATGTCTCTCCTCGTTTATGCAGGCAGCTCCCAGTTTATCGCCGTATCGATGCTGAGTGCCGGGGCCGGTATTGTTCCCATCGTGATTACCACCTTTACCGTCAACCTGCGCCATATGCTGATGAGTTCGTCCCTCTCGACCTTTATGCGCAATCTCGGCACGGGCCGGCTTTCCCTCTTTGCCTACGGAGTAACCGATGAGAGTTTTGCCCTCAATACCGCCCGGTTCAGGGATGGCAACTGGGACTGGCGACGCGCCCTCGTCCTGAATCACACAACGAATCTCACCTGGATAGCCAGCACTGTTGCGGGCGGATTCGGCGGCCAGTTCATACCCGCCGGAGCCCTGGGAATCGACTACGCCCTGAGCGCCATGTTCATCTGTCTCCTCGTTTTCCAGTTGAGGGGAAGGCTTTATGTGATAGTAGCCATCATCGCCGGGATACTGGCCGTTGCCCTGTCACTTCTTCTCCCCGGAAACGCGTACATAGTAGCAGCCTCGGTAATCGCGGCGACACTCGGAGTTTTTCTAAAAAGATCAAAATACTTTGCATCGCCGGAGCAGAACTCATGATGCATGACAATTACCTGTATGTCATTCTCGGCATGGGAATCGTCACCTATATACCGCGGTGGCTCCCGCTTGTATTCCTTTCCCGTCGAAGCCTGCCGGAATGGTTTGAACAATGGCTCGACCTTATCCCTGCCGCGATATTGAGCGCACTGATCCTCCCGATACTCATAACAGCGGGAGAACCCCGGCATCTTGATCTTTTGCGCCCCGAGCTTATCGTGGCGGTACCGACCCTTGCCTTTGCGGTGAAGACAAGGTCTCTTGCTGGAACAGTAATTGTCGGAATGTTTCTATTCTGGCTCACGGGGAAATTCTTTTAAGGAAAGTCCGGTAATTTCGAAATGATTATTTATGTCAAGCTTCTACTGACGGCCATCTTCTGGGGTGGAACCTTTATAGCCGCGCGGGTCGTCGCGCAAAACGTTGGCCCTTTCAGTGCCTCTTTCCTGAGGTTCGCCATTGCATCCATTTTTCTGGTCTTTATCACGATAAGGATGGAAGGCAAAATCCCCAGGCTGAAAAAGCACCAGATATTGCCGATCATACTTCTCGGTATGACAGGAGTGTTTGCATATAATTTCTTCTTTTTCTCCGGCCTGAAGACTGTCACAGCAAGCCGTGCTTCTATCGTTATAGCGATGAACCCTATTTTTATCACCATCTTCGCTTACACTCTTTTCAAGGAAAAACTGACCAGGATAAATGTGATAGGGATTTTGCTCTGCGTATCGGGTGCAATTATCGTCATCTCAAAGGGAAACCCCCTGGGAATAATCCAGGGGGATCTCGGGGCAGGAGAGCTTTATATCCTTGGATGCGTCGCGAGCTGGGTCTTATATTCCCTGATTGGGAAAATCGCCATGAAAGATATGTCCCCCCTGGCAGCTGTCACATACTCCTGCCTTGTCGGTGGCATTCTGCTTTTCTTTCCTGCATGCATGGAGGGGATGCCCGGGGATATCGCGGGATACGGCGCGGTCGAATGGTCTGGCATCTTTTATCTCGGATTCTTCGGCTCCGTTCTCGGATTTACCTGGTATTATCAGGGAATAAAGAAACTCGGGGCATCGAAGGCGTCTGTGTTTATCAACTTCGTCCCTGTAAGCGCCGTCATACTCGCCTTCCTGATCCTGAAGGAACAACTCGACCTGTCCCTCATCACAGGCGCCATCATGGTAATCGGCGGGGCATACCTGACAAACAGAAAAAGGTAAAGAATGCTCTGTGCCTTTGGCGCGGAGCGGTTTCCTTACTTTGCCCTTATCAGCAACAGTTAATCTGGCAATGTTCCTGATTTCGCATACATCTTACAAATTGACCTGCAAACCTTTTTCTCTCAGATATTCTTTCACCTGTCTGATTCCCAGGATGCGATAGTGAAAAACCGAAGCCGCGAGTAGAACCCGGGCCCCTCCTTTAACGACACCGTCATAGAAATGTTCCAGATTCCCCGCCCCGCCTGAAGCGATTACGGGCAGGTCCACCGCGTCTGAAATGGCCTTTGTAAATCCCAGATCATAGCCTGTCTGCGTTCCATCTCCATCCATGCTTGTCGGCAGGATTGCCCCCGCTCCCTGTTCCTGACATTGCCTTGCCCAGGCTACCGCGTCCTGACCGACCGGTTTTGTGCCCCCGGAGACGACCAGCTCAAACCCGGAAGGCATCTCCTTGTTCCTTCTGGCGTCAACGGCCACCGTCACCTTTTCGGCGCCAAACCGTGCCGCTGCCCGTCTCACCAGATCCGGGTCTTTTACCGCAGCGCTGTTCATGGAGATTTTGTCAGCACCGGCTTCGAGAACCATCTCGATGTCTTCCAGGCTTGCAATCCCGCCGCCGACTGTCAGTGGTATATCGATCACTGCGGAAACGTTTTTTACCCATTCGAGTCTCGTCTTCCGGTCTTCCAGGGTTGCCGCTATATCCAGCATGGCCAGTTCATCGGCGCCCTCCTTCTGATAATACGCCGCGATCTCAACAGGGTCACCCGCGTCTTTGAGTTCAACAAAATGTACTCCCTTAACTACCCGGCCGTTTTTCATATCCAGGCATGGCATAATTTTTACTACACTCATAATATCTCCTGTATAATTTTTTCTATTTCTGTTTCCATACGGGCTTTCGCTTTTCCCTGAAAGCGCTTATCCCTTCCCCGGCATCTTCCGTAGAACAAAGTCGAGCAAAAACTTCGTTCATATATTCGAAGGCCTTGTAATAATCCATATCCGCTGCCGCATAGAACGCTTTTTTGGCGATCTGCAGCGCCACAGGACTCTTTTGCGCCAGAATCGCGGCCCAGTTGCGAGTTTCCTTATCCAGATCGGCTTCAGGTATGACCTTATTGACAAGCCCCATATCCAGGGCTTCCCGGGCGGTGATCAAATTACCGTAAAACAATAATTCGAGGGCTCGTTTTCTTCCTATAGACCTGCTAACCGGGATTATCGGCCCGATGCAGTTCAGACCTACGTTAATGGCTGTCAGACCTATGCGCGCTTTTTCTCCGGCAACAGCGAGGTCGGCGGCCGCGACAAGACCGGCTCCGTTTGCCGCGGCGGTTCCATGGACCTGTGCAATAACAGGCTTGTTCATCCGGCTGATGGTAACCAGCGGGTTTATCATGCATTCTACCCACTCCCGATACTCCATGGAACTCTTGCCGGAGAAATCGCTGATATCGATGCCGGCACAAAATGCCCTGCCGGCACCTTTAATGATAATCACTCGTGCCTGTGTTTCCGAGTCAAGCTCAAGAAGAGCCTGACTTAGTTCTCCGGCAAGAGGAATATTGAATGTGTTAAGGCTGACAGGACGATTTAATGTTATTTCAGCTACATGGTCATCTCCTGTTTCAACAATAATATTTTTGTAACCCATGTGATAATTCCTTTCTTTTTATGTACTTAAATCAGCATGACTGCCGGAACGGATTAATACAACCTCTTTAACTAACCTGTCGGTTGCTGTAGCGAATCTGCCCCCAATAAAGTACTAATCCACACTGTTTCCTCCCTGCTCGACAAGGCAATCTTCAAGGTCATAGTCAACGGAATCGACAGCACCATCCCTACCGGTCCAAGAACCCATCCCCAGAATATCAGCGACAAAAAGACGATTAGGGTCGAAAGTCCGAGGCCGCGTCCCATAAAACGAGGCTCAATGAAATTACCGATTACCATGTTTACGGCGATATATCCTCCGGCCACCAGCATCGCTGTTGTCATATCTATTTGAATGTACGCCAGCAGAATTGCCGGTACTGCCGCGATTATTGAGCCGATATTCGGTACATAGTTAAACATGAACGCGAGAAGTCCCCAGAGTATAGCATAATCTACCCCGAGAACAGCCAGCCAGACAGTTATAAGTGTTCCCGTTACCAGACTCACCCATGTCTTTATTGCCATGTAACGACTGATATTTGCAGCGAAGATATCAAAGTTTTTCATGGGCATTTTTGATGATCCGAACGCGGCGTACAGTTTCGCTGGAAATGATGCAGCTTCAAGCAGAATGAACATAACAGTGAGAAAGATTAGAAACGCATTGCTCAGCACATTGCCCAGGCCGGCCAGCATGGTTAAAGCAAGCTTCATGGCCGCGCCCGGGTTCGCATATTTCATAAGCATTTCATCCGAATTCTCAACCCCCATCTTGTCCAGGAAAGCGGATATGCCTGCAATCTCTTTTTGGAGACCTTCCTGATACAGGGGAAGAGCCTGCGTGAACTCATTCAAGGAACTGCTCACCAGGACACCAACCATAAGCCCGACTCCCAGGATGCCCATGATTACAATGATAAGCGCTATGGCCATGGGAATTTTTTTACGACGTAACCAGAATAGCAGGGGGCTGCATATAACAGCGATAAAGATGGACAACAGGAAAGGCACTAACAGGGTTTTCGCAGCCTTCATACCGGCTATCACCACCACACACGCAGCGATGGTGACCAGTATATGGGATGATGCTTTCTCACGATTAATTCCATTCATAATCTGTTGATCTCCTCTCTGTGGGTAAATAGGCGGATGACAGTGCTGCGATTTTTCATGACTGGTTCCTCTTTGTAAAACAAAAAGTGAGATGATTGGTATGAGACACCCCTTAACCAAGTGCTGTTTTGTGACATGAATATAAGTGCTTGTCAAGATTCAATGTCCTAACTGGGACGTAATTAGGGATGGGTTCACATTTCTCTCATTTTCATGCTTCTGTGGGGAAATGCCTACAATGCTGATGGATTAATAGAAAAGGGGACAGATTTATTTATTGCTTGATGACAAACCATGTTCACTTGATTATTGATCCGGGACATGATCCACGCCATCTTGCCCATCTCATGAAGAGGGTGGCCGGACGACAGACAAGGTATGTGAACATGATCGAGAGGCGTACGGGAAGTTTATTGGAAGGCCGTTTCAAATCGAGTCCTATCAGCACCAACGAGTATCTTCTGGCTTGTTGCCGTTATGTGGAGCTGAATCCTTTACGGGCAGGCATCGTTGCGGATCCTGCCGACTATCGATGGTCCAGTTACGGCGCGAAAATTGGTGTTCGTAAAGAGGAATGGTTGGATGCCAATCCTTGCTATCTTGGTCTGGCCGACAGCAAGGAAGAATGTGCCGAACGATATATAGTGTGGGTGAGAGATTCCATTCCTGCGGGAGAATGGGAGATGATCCGGCAATCGCTCCAGAGGGGACAATTAACCGGAAGTTCTCGATTTGTTGATGAGATTGAAAAGAAAATCGAAAGACGTGTGGAACGTCGAGGTCGGGGAAGGCCACGAAAAATAGAAAAATAAATCTGTCCTTTTATTGCTTTGTCTGAAGGCATGGCAAGAAATCCCTTGCAGGGATTTATAGATAGGTTGTATAAAATTTGGTATGGGAGTTGAATGTTAGCCTGGTTTCTTCTTTAATTCCGGCCTCGATAACGGGGATAGAACGTTCGCTTTCAGGAGGTGAAAATTCTCATGTTAAAAAACATGGCACTTCATAAGCATTTATGCCTCATTTTGGGATTGTTACTTTTAATGACTGGGTGTGCTACGCCATTGCAAAAAGCGGTATATAACGGTGACATTAGGACAGTAACTACTCTGCTTGATGAAGGAGTTAGCGAAAATGAAGAACGTAATGGGTATACAGCCCTCTATATCGCAGCCTGGTATGGACAGACTGAGATAGCACGTCTTTTGATTGACAGAGGTGCAGATGTTAATTTGAGATCTAATAATTTCACCCCTCTTCATGCCGCAGTGACGAACGGTTATACCGATCTGGTTCGTCTCCTGATTGACAGGGGTGCGGATATACGGCTCTCAAGTGCCGGCGAGACCCCTTTGAACGCAGCGAAAAAAAAGGGTCATACCCTTATTGTAAAGATACTCCAGGGGACGGAGGGAGAAATATACCGGCGTAAATATGCAAAAGCTGAAAAGCCATCATCAGCTTCCATATCCCGTGAACGATCTACTGCTGGCAAATCCGATGTTGACGAACTTCCTGTGATGCGGGCAAAACCAAACAAGAACGCCTATGCAATAGTCATAGGGGTTGAAAAATACCGTCAGAAACTGCCGAAGGCTGATTATGCAGTTCGGGACGCAACGGTCGTGGCAGAGTACCTCGAAAAAGTTATGGGGTATCCCGGAGAAAACATCGTCACACTTCTGAACGACAGGGCACTGAAGAGTGATCTTGAAAAGTATCTGGGGAAGTGGCTTTTAAATAATGTCGAAAACGACAGCTCCGTATTTATCTATTACTCCGGTCACGGCGCGCCGAATCCAAAGACAGGGGACGCGTATCTCGTTCCCTACGATGGCGATCCATCGTTTATTGAAGAGACTGGATATCCCCTCAAAAGGCTTTATGCGAAGCTCGATAAACTGCCTGCCAGAGAAATAGTGGTTGTCCTTGATTCCTGTTTTTCAGGTGCAGGCGGGAGGTCCGTTCTTGCAAAAGGCGCCCGGCCTCTTGTCATGAACATGGACAAGCAGGTGTTGCACAGTGACAGGATAGCAATTTTTTCCGCCGCTGCAGGGAATCAGATAAGTTCAACCTATGAGGAAAAAGGACATGGCCTCTTTACATACTTTTTCTTAAAGGGGATTAAGGACGGTAATGCTGAGATTGGAACTCTCTACAAATACCTTAAACCGCAGGTGGAAAGGATCGCAAGGAAAACGTATAATAACGAGCAGACTCCAGGGCTGATCGCTCCAAAAAGGCTTTTGACCCTGAGATTTTACGACCGGTAGCTTCAAGAGGTAATAATGTACATATCCAGCAATACGGTTTTGAAAATACATTTATGTTTCATCTTCGGCCTGCTGTTTTTAATAACAGGATGCGCCACAATCACACCTTTGATGAATGCTGCAAAATCAAACGACATTAAAGAGATGGAAAACCTTTTAAATACAGGCGTTGATATAAATGAAATTGCGAGTGAGTGGACGGCTCTGCGTTATGCTGTGTACAATAACTCTTCCATAGAAACAGTCCGTTTTCTGCTCGATAAAGGCGCCGATGTAAATGACTACGATACCTTACTTATCAAACCGATTCATTGTGCTGCCTTTCACGGTAATGCGAAGATGGTGAAACTGTTGCTCGACTACGGAGCAGATGTAAATGGAGGCGCTGGCCTTCAACGCTCTGGAATTAAACCGATTCATTATGCTGCCAGATCGCCTAAAGGTAATGCGATGGTGGTGAAACTGTTGCTCGACTACGGAGCAGATGTGACGATGATTGATCAGCTAGGCAAAACGCCTCTTGGAATAGCCGAAGAAAAAGGGTATTCGATAATTGCGCGTATGCTCAGAGAAGCTGAGGAAAAAGAGTATAAAAAGCTTTATGCAAAAGAGACAAAGGAAAGCAATCAGAAGTCTGAAAAAATCCTACGCAGAGAAACTTCCAAACCCACAATCATCAAATCCGATGTCGACGAACTTCCTGTGATGCAGGCTAAACCAAACAAGAACGCCTATGCAATAGTCATCGGGGTTGAAAAGTACCGCCAGCAACTGCCCAAGGCTGATTATGCAGATAATGATGCCAGGATTATGACAGAGTATCTCACGAAGGTCATGGGCTATCCAGAGGAGAATGTTGTAACGCTTACTGGTGAACATGCTACAAAAAGTGATTTTCAGAAATACATTGAAAAATGGCTACCAAATAATGCAGAAAAACGCAGCTCCGTATTTATCTATTATTCGGGTCACGGCGCACCAAACCCGAAAACCGGTGACGCGTTCCTTGTTCCATACGATGGAGACCCCACTTTTATTGAAGAGACGGGGTATTCCCTGAAAAGGCTTTATGCGAAGCTCGACAGGCTTCAGGTCAAAGAAATCATTGTTGTCCTTGATTCCTGTTTTTCAGGTGCGGGCGGCAGAAGCGTTCTTGCCAAAGGTGCCCGGCCCCTTGTTATGAACATGGATAAGCAGGTGTCTCACAGTAACAGGATAGCTATTCTTACCGCCTCCGCAGGGAATCAGATAAGCTCGACCCATGAGAAGGAGGGACACGGCCTCTTTACATACTTCTTGCTCAAGGGAATCAAGGAGGGTAATGCTGAGCTTGGAGTGCTCTACAATTACATTAAACCGCAAGTGGAGAAGATTGCGAGGAAAACATACAACAACGAACAAACCCCGGGACTGATTGCTCCTAAGGGGCTGTTGAATCTGAGACTTTACGACCGGTAGCTTCAAGGAGGATTGTGGTTATGAAAAAGATGTTTGCATATACTTCAATACTTGCTGTTTTGATTTTGCTGGCGGGCTGTGGGACAGCTTTAAATAGTGCCGTACGAAAAGGTGATATTAATGGTGTAAAGGCACTGCTTGACCAAGATGCTGATGCGAATGAAACTTCCTTCGGTAATACACCATTGGTATGGGCCTCGAAAGAGAAACACATTGAAATAGTGAAGCTTTTGCTTGACGGAGGCGCTGATGTGAATGCAGTAGCTGGTATGGGTTGGACAGCCTTGAGTGAGGCAGCATTCCATGCAGAGACTGACATTGTTAATCTCCTTATAGACAGAGGCGCTGATATAAACAAGGCAATTAGGGTAATGGGCGATTGGAGTGGGTTCCAAAACGCCCGTGAACTTCTTAGGGAAATCAAAAGAGAAAGAGTTGCAAGTCAGTCTATAACACATCCAAGCCCTCAAATCCTCACCAAAGAAGATCTTGCAAATATTGTTAAATCCGCAGTTGAAGACGCAAAAAAGTCTCAAAATAAAGACATAAAGACAGCCTCCGCAGTTCAATCAGATATAGACAAACCCTTTTTCAGCACAGCTTCAAAAATCATGGGTGCCAATGATTATGCAATTATCATTGGCATTGAAGGTTATAGCAGTTTGCCCAAATCTGATTATTCCTACGACGATGCCAAGATGGTAAAAGATTACCTAAAGGCTTTGGGTGTAAAAGAGAGAAACATCGAATTACTGACTGATGAAAAGGCAACTCTGTCGGGGATAATGAAATCGATCGAGGCATGGCTGCCAAACAAGCTCAAGAAAGGCGGAAAGGTTTTTGTCTATTATTCCGGCCACGGTGCTCCTAACCCGGTAACAGGCGAGGCGTTCATCGTTCCCTATGATGGCGACCCGAATTACCTTAACATTACGGGATATCCCCTGAAACGCTTGTATGAAAAGTTGGGACGACTGCAGGCATCCGAAGTCATTGTTGTTTTGGACTCCTGTTTTTCCGGCGCTGGTGGAAGGAGCGTCCTTGCCAAAGGAGCGCGGCCATTGGTTATAACATCACAGAGTTCGGTTCTGCCGCAGAATCTGGTGGTGCTGGCGGCAACGCAGGGTGCGCAGATAAGCACTTCGTCTCAGGAAAAAGGCCACGGAATATTTACATACTATTTCCTCAAGGCGCTTAAAGACGGCAAAAAATCTGTCTCTGAAATCTATGAACATATAAAGCCATACGTAGAAGACGATGCACAATCAATAAATGTCCAGCAATCACCGAGTATCAATCCGAATGTAGATAAATTAAAGGGAAGGTTTTTATTAAGAAAATAAAGCAAAGGGAATCAGAAACGACGCCATGAAAAAACTTTTCGTAATCATTTTTCTTATAATCCTTCCTGTTTGTTCTTTCGCCTCAGAAAAACCTGTATGGACGCAGGCGACGGGAGAAGCATATCTTGGGGAGATTGACACGCCGAAGGAAGTAAAGGGAAGGGCGAAAATAGACGCCCAGAAGAACGCGCTGGAACAGGCGGTGGGAGTTTTCATCAAGTCCCACACCCTCGTATCAAACAGCCAGCTGGCAGAAGATCTTGTATATGCCTCTGTGAGAGGGCAAATCGAAAGGACCGAGATACTTCACGAGGGATGGGACAAACAAAAAAGAAGCCTTTACCGGGTAACGGTGAGAACGCTCATCAAACCGGTGTATCCCGAAAAAGGAAAAGGACTCTTCCTTAAGGCGTATATTTCCAAGACAGGCCTGAAAGAGGGTGAGGAAGTCAGGATATTTTACGAGGCGAGCAGCGACTGCTACGTGTATATCTTTTCCGTTGCCGCGGACGGTTCGGTAACCCTGCTGTTGCCGAACTCGATTCACCGGGAGAATCTGACGAGGGCCGGGAGAGCTTACGAATTTCCCATGTCCGGAAGCGAAATCCGCCTGAAAGCCATGTTCCTCCCCGGCTACAAGGGAAAAGTTGCGGAAGAACGGATCAAACTGATCGCCACCAAAGAAAAGAAGGAGATTCTATCACTCGGTTTTCATGAGGGAATGTTCAAGGCCTATGATTCGCGGTCAACAGGAATGATCAGTGATCTTGTGAGGAGACTCAACAGAATAGACCCGGCAAAATGGACTGAGGCAACGGCAATTTATACTCTTACAAGATAGCTGTTACCTTAATTCTGTCCAAACTCAGTTGCCAATTCTAAAAGTGACGTAACTACTCAGCCACAAAGTCACCAAGACACAAAGTGTAGAAAATAATTATATTTCCAATAATCTCCGGGGATTTTTGTTAACCAAATAGCTCTTGTTATCGTAAATTGTCATATAATTTTAGCCCAAGTTTAACCCCATTTTCGCAAAAAACAACAAAATAAAGGCCTTTTTAGCCATTATACACAGCGGGAAATAGGGACAGCGCCCATTTTTTCCCACGACCCCCTCCTGTGTGAACTGTGGATGAAAAGCTATGTTTTTAAAGCGTCGTGAAACCTGCTTGAACTGATTGAAAAAAATACGCCTTGAGGTGAAAATGTCAAGAAATTTCCGTTTGAAGTGCGGCTTGTTTCGCTGATTGTATTTGTTGATGTTTTCAATATTCTAACCTGAATACGCAGGCATAAATGGCTGAAAAACCCCCATACGAATACTTGATATTTGAGGTGTGGTTCCGCTTCCCTACTGTAATGATGAATGATGCATCTAAAAAAGGTCGCTGTCCCTATTTATCTAAAAATCCATATTCTCCAGTTTTCTGTATCCCAGGATCATTGGAAGAATCCCCACGGCAATTGTCGCGATCAGTGACGCTGTCCATGCAAAAAGCAGAAGCAGGTGAAAGGTGTGCCCGGAGATTGCTCCGTGTATCTCAAAGCTGAAATAAGGAACAGCGAAAAGAATAATTATAAAACTTACATAGAGAAGTGCGATTATAAAATTCAGGGTTCCCCCGAAGCCGGATACAATCTTTGCCGAATTGTCTTCCTTAAAGTCGGGATAGACGGTGCCCAGCCCTATCGACAGACCTACAAGACCTATACTTGCCATGGCGGCCAGACCGCAGGATATGAACATAAGAGAAGCCCCTGTCTTGAGGATAATATTCGTTGCCACCATCAAAAACTCGCTTACCAGAAAAACGCCCGCAAAGTTTATGATAAACTTCTGGATTATAAGGCCCCTGAAGGTTATCGGCGCGAGGCCGAGAATCCAGAACCTGCTGCCTTCGAGACTTATAAGCGGGAAGAGAAATCTCACGGTAAATCCGGCCAGGACAAGGGCGGTAGCTGAAAGGTTAAGAAATGTAACAATCATCTTCCAGTATATATTGTCCGTTATATGCGGCATGTTTCTGAGATTAAAGATATATATAACCAGTATGGCAAAATAGATCAGAAACTGTGACCACTGTCCGAAATCCCTGAAAAATATCTTTATATCCTTGGTTATCATTGCCGCAGTTGATCTGGGTGCAAAGGAGAGTAACCGGATAGCGCGGTTCACCAATCCCCTGTCAGGCGGGTTATATTTTTTACTCTTCCCGCTTCTCGAAGAGATCCACCCGGAATAAAATATTTTTTTCCCCATGAACCAGTTGATCTGAAGGAAGAAAAGGGTTGTTGTGGCGAAGGCTGAAAAGTAGAAAAGGCCATCCTTGAAATTGTCTATGCTTAAATTTATGAGCGATTTAGCCATCCAGCAGCCGGGGAACAGTGGGTGTTTAAAGATCCTGATATGGTAAAGTAAATTGTCAAGAAAATAACCGATTTCGGTTTTTGTAAGGAGTGAGGAGGCTATGTTTTGTTTATAGTGCCAGTAGAGAAGGGCTGCCCCTATGCAGAGCGTGACAACAAGTATGTATTTGACCATACGGTAATCGATGAACCTGACAGATGTCAGGACAACAACGGACGCGATCGCGGCAGGAAGCGTTATAAAGGTCACAAAATAAAAGGGGATGAAGAGATAAAACCAGAAGGACACATCCTTTATGAAGGCGTACGCGAGTATGAATGTTACCCCGAGAAAGAGGAATGCCCAGGAGCCGAATATGACAGACTGAAAGAACCGGTAAAAAAGGATGGCGCGTGTATCTATCGGTTTTGAAAAGAGGAAAGCTACTTCTTCAGATGAGTAGTAGGTTGCATAGCAGATAATCACACTGCTCAATGTGAGCATTATAAAGAGCACCGCGGAAAAGATGTATATGGATTCATCAACAAGCGCCGGGCCGATAATGGGAAATCCGTTGAAAAATGAGAGCCCCTCGTAAAACAGCGCGAGCGAGCCAAACCAGAAAAAGAGGATGCCGACGGAGATAAAGGCAACCTTCAGCCTGGGCTCACTTTTGATGCCTGCGATACTGTTCCTGAGTATCCAGACCCGGGACAGTAAAATACCCTTTAATCCATCCATCCGACTAATCCTCGGCAGTCATTTTGAGAAAGATATCTTCCAACCCCTCCGTTTCTTCGGAGGCTCTTTTTATCTCTTCGACGGTCCCCTCGCTTATCAGCCGCCCCTTGTGAATTATACCGACACGGTCGGAGATCTCCTCCGCCAGGGTGAGCGTATGCGTGGACATCAGTACGGTTGTTCCCCTGTCCGCGCGTGTCCGGAGGATATCTTTTACAAGGCGGATACTTTTGGGGTCTAATCCGACCATCGGTTCATCAATAATGATCAGACGGGGATTTGTAATGAGCGCGGAACAGATGACGATCTTCTGTCTCATCCCGTGAGAATAGCTTTCCATAAGCTGGTTCCCGTAGTCCTGCATATAGAAGAGCTTCAGCAGTCGTTCAGTCTCATCACGGTAATAATCCCTGTCAAGCCTGTACAGCTCTCCGATAAAATAGAGAAACTCTCTTCCCGTCAGCTTTTCATAGACATAGGGCACATCCGGGATAAAACTTATCAGCCTTTTCGCCTCCGTGTTTTTCTGCGCCATGTCGTATCCGCCGACTAATACCGTTCCTGATGTCGGTCTGAGGAGGCCCGCGACTGTCTTCAGTGTAGTTGTTTTGCCAGCGCCGTTAGGGCCGAGGAAAGTAAAAAATTCGCCCGCCGGGATGCTGAGAACAAGATTATCCACTGCGAGCGTGTCCCCAAATTTTTTTGAAAGCCTTTGAATTTCGATCAAGATATCATTCCTCTCCCAGTTGGTTTGTCCTCACTTTTCCATTTTCAAGTCCCGGACCCGGCAGCCTTCAGGATCTCGATATTGATATTCCCGATTGCGAGAACTATCTTTGCCTGAGACGACAAACCGCCAGACACCAGTTCAAAATGTGTTGCATCAGCGATATCCTGCCCCAGGGCGGGGTCAAGATGCACCCATTCGCCGACAAACACCTTCGGCCACGCATGGTAGTAGAAGCCATCGTTCAGGTAGACGAGACCCGCGCACATCTCGGCGGGTATCCCGCGTGCCCTCGCCAGAGCCACGAAAAGTACCGTATGTTCATTGCAATCCCCTTTTTTGTTCTTCAGAACCGAGGTTGCCACGGGGACTTCAGGAGTGAAGGTCTTTTTGATATTTTTATACACCCATTCGCCGATCTTTTTTGCCACAATCCATCTGTTTTTCTCATCGCCCGCAATCTCGGCGGCCTTTGCCCTGATTGCGGGATCGTTGGAATCTATCCAGGTTGAGGGCCCGAGAAATTTCCCCAGGCTATCCCTGTAGCGCCGTGTTTCCATAACATCTTTAGCGGGAGGAAATATAGATGAGATCTCTATGATGCCCGCATCAGGATCGATCAGCTTCTGTCTTTTTCCGTCGAAGTCAAAGTTTTTCAGATCGACCCCCGTTACCTTTATTTTCATGAAGTGTGTTTCGCGCGGATTTTGCAGTTTTCTTTTTGTGCTCACCGAAGCATCCTTTAAAAGATCCACGGAATCCTCTTCCGATTCGGCAAGATGTTTTTCGATGGTTTTTCTGTCTTCGAGCTTTATTACCCATCCGTTCGGCGTTTCCTCACGTACAACAAGGCCGTCCCGGTTGATCCACGATCTGGAAACCAATCCGGAAAATCTTGTTTCCATGACAATATCGCCGCCTTCCTTTCCTACAACCTCGGCCAGAATTTCTTCCGTGCTCAGGGTCAGGGGGTTAAGAATACTTATTGTGTAGGAATCGCCGACCTTTAGACCTTTGCCCCTGTAAATTTGCAGGATGCTCTGATCAAGGAAAAGATTGTCTTTCAGATCAAAGGTCTTTTTGAAGGTGGTGTCACCATACATGATTTCCACCACGAGCTGATCGCCCAGCCTCTTACCCTTTAGAATTATGCCTGCCAGTCCGGAAATAGTGGTCTGAAAATTGATAAGTTGATAATCGTAATCGAGCTGCTGAATCGTCGTCATCGACAGGGTCTTCGTCTGGTTGAACATTTTAAATCTCAGGTAAGACTGGGAGTTGACGCGGTATCCCGTTTTCCATGGACCGAGGATCGTATGGAGATACCCGAACCACCTGTCCTTTATATAAATCCCCTTCCATGTATCCATCTGTATATCATCCGGCAGGAACTGTCTGATCGTGGTCCTTTCAGAATCACCCTTTATCAGACCCTCCTTTTCAGCGAGTAGAAACATCATCCCCGCCCAGGATGCGATGATCAGAATACCGATAAATATCTTTAAAAAAGGTTTGTTTCTCAATGGATTTTCTTTTTTCATTTTCTTACAGGGACAACTGTCCCTATTCAAAGATTTTTTCAGAAAGGCTGAAAAATGAAGGTAAGTTCCTGGGGAGAAAAGAATGTCTCCTTCCCACGCGGTAGCGTGGGAACAAGAAAAAAGACCGGGCCAAAAGGTCCATGGAAAACATGGAGCCGCAAATAATTTAGTGTTGTGTCCCCAGAATTCCCCCCCCCATAGAAAACACCTCTCAAAATGGAAGCCGAACCTAAAAACAATGTGAACCCGTCCCCAATTACAGGCGGGGCCTAATGTAGCATAATGTAGGCTGGGTTGAGGCACGAAACCCAACACAGACTTTTCTACTCGCAACCCACCGTTGAATCAAATGTTATTTCAACACCCGCTCCCCACTTTGGGTCATATACTCCGTCTCGCACATACCGGTGAAAACTGGAATACTCCCAATCCTTCGGGTCAGTCACATATCCGTGTTTTACCGGATTATAGTGAATGTACTCGACATGTTGAATAAAATCCTGCTCACCACGAATCAGATGTTCCCAAAAACGACGCTGGCAGACATTTTGTTTTTTCTTTTTCTATCTGGATGAAACATTTTGTTGGGTTTCACTTTATTCAACCCAACCTACATGAACTAAATTTCCCGGATTTCCCCCACATATATCAACGACTTTGTTGGGTTTTGCCTATTGTAATAATCAATCTGTCCCTATTTATGACAGGGGAATTACTGCAAATATAAAGGCGCTCCAGAGGGAGTGGGAGATGATGACAGGCAACAGATTTCCGATGCGCCAGTACATGGCCCCCCAGAAGGCGCCGGCAACGACTGCCGCCCCGATAAGCATGAAATTGAATGACCAGATATGAACACCGGCATAGATTGCGGTGGTGAGAAGCCAGCCTCCACAGCCCCCGAAACGTTCCATGAGTCTGTCCTGCAGGAAACCGCGCCAGTAAAGTTCCTCACACGGACCCGTAATGAAAAATAACAGGAGAAAAATAGCCCACATGGGAGTGCCTCTCCCCTTGCCATATATACCTCCTATCTGACGCTCCGCGAAGGGAAAGATGGCCGACGATATTTCTTTTCCGGCCCAGAAGATCAGATACAGCGCCACGGCGGAGATGAACCCAAGAAGCAGCGCCCTTGCATCGATATGGAACCGTTCTTTGCTGATTGGTCTAATCCACCAGGACAGGGCGGCAAGCGAGGATGCTGAGATTGTGATCTTGATCCAGAAGGTGCTGAAGGTGAGGTAAAATGTGGCAAACCAGAGTACATTCGCGAGGACAATCGTTACCAGTAAAGGCTTCCATGAAAACTCAGGCTGTTTCAAGCCAGCCTCCCTATTATAAGTGAGATGAGGAGCAGGATGCCGAACGCCGTGTTCAGTTTCGCCGTCTGCGCGTCGGCATCAATGGGAGGATTTTTTATCATCCGGCGCAACAGGCTGAAGAACAGCGGGAGCGAAACGAGCACCATCAGGGACCAGAGGTTCAGGGGTCCTGTAAATGCCATCAGAACAACCGACACGTAGGCAAATACTACCAGCATCACATATATCCAGATGCCCCTCTGACGACCGGCTATGATCGGCAGGGTTTTTATTTCTCTTTTTTCGTCATCCACGGCGTCTCGAATGTTGTTGGCGAGGAGCACCAGAGCCACCAGCACGCCAAAGGGAAGCGAAACCCAGAGGGCATCCACGCTCAAAGTCTGCCGCTGAACAAAGTACGCCCCCTCTACCATTAACGGCCCCCACATCAAAAAGGTTGAGACCTCCCCTAATCCCCTGTATTTATACCTGAAGGGAGGCGCCGTATAAAACAAACCCGCAAAGGCCCCGGCCATACCTATTATCAGAATTGTCCATCCCCTCGTTACAGCAAGAAAAATACCGATGATCGCCGCGAGAAGAAAAAGGCAGATCGCTTCGATCAGCACTTCCCCTGGCTTAAGCGTTCCTTCAACGAGTGGATGGGGACGATACTGCGCGGTTGAGACCTCGAGGGTGTCGACTCCGCTCAAAACATCATAGTAGTCATTAAAAAGGTTTGCCGCGGCGTGCATAAAAATTATGCCGACAAGGGTAAGTAAATAAAGAAACCATGAAAAGCTGCCGTCCATGGAACCAAGAACACTCCCCACACTCACTGAGACTGCGGTCATCGTAAAGGACCACGGTCTGCTGGCCAGAAACCATTTCTGGTAGGTATTCATTTCGTTTTTTCTCCTGTATTTCCGTCAGAATGTATATTTCAGCGCGGGAACATATAGCTGATTATTCTTATACACTCAATACCTTTGATTTCACAATCTGTGAAATGTGAAAAGGCAAATTGCTGTATCTATGGGAACCGCAAGAAGGAAGCCTGTGTGAAACTACATAGTACCGGGGGAGAAGACGTCATATACCAGAAGCTCATCGGTCACATCGAATATCCTGTGTTTCGTGTTTCGTGGAACACGAACGACTGCGTTTTTTTGAAGTTTCAAATTCCCGATGCCATCTATCCACATAGTCGCTTTTCCGGTCAATATAAAAAGGATGTCCTCACTTTCTTCGTGAACATGTTCCGGAACTTCGATCCCGACAGGGATTTTTACTATTATTATGGATGGACTGTCTTTTCCAAATTGTTCCGTGGTGATTATTGTTTTTAAGGAAACATCTTTGACCACAGGGTGATTTTTCCATGGCAGGACTTCCGCGTTAAAAATAATCTCCATTACGGCCTCCTTTGTCATCAGGGTTTTTGAAGAATTCTCCTTTTCTCAACTGAAAAAGGGCCGCGGCATCAACCGCAACCCCTTGATTTTCATGGTAGGCGGTACTGGGTTTGAACCAGTGACTTCTACCGTGTGAAGGTAGCACTCTCCCGCTGAGTTAACCGCCCATGATTTTCCACGGTAATATCTCAAAGAACCTTCTTTTTCAAGGTAAAAAATGCCGGCTCCATCCATCCACAATGCGGCGTTTCAGGATTGCGCGTATATACGATTTCGAGCTATACTTGCCTTGCCTCAAAAGTGTGGCATGTTTAAATTTTGTATTCCTGTCGTCAGACAGGGAGAGGAGGTTTCAGACATGAAAACCAGCATAATATTTACGGGCACAGGGCCCATTCTTATCATGACCTCGTACAAGTCCTTGACCAATCCTGATTTTGTAGAAAAGCTGGCGGCGAAGGGGATAAAAAAATTCATTGCTTCTGATCTGCCCGTAGAAAAAGTGAAGGAGAGATACGGCAAACACTTCGACATCGTGATGAACGATCTGCTCCAGGAAGATGATTTGAGGGTCCTTGATTATAACGGACACAGCATCTTCCTGAACTTTTCCTTCACGGAAATGGGAAAACCTGTTTATTACGAACCCTGAGATCTCCGGCAGGCTATATGTCAAAACTTTCCGTTACGCCCGGTTCCAGTCCTCCCGCCACGGCATACCCCGATACTGCGGCTATCACAGGTTTGGACAACATCGTCCAGCTCGGCCCCATTGGGGCATCTTCTGTCATATCATCACTCAGGCGATTCACCTTTTCCACATTACCGGAAATTGCCTTCAGATCCTCTCCTGCTGACAAACGCCCTGCTGCCACACCACATAAACTGGTATCAACTTCTTAAACGATGGTTTTTTTGTGTCGATGCATCTCTTACTCGAGCTTAAACCCTTTCTCGACAAAAACCCTCAAACAGGCATCCACAACTTCGGCATCATAAAGGACACCTCTTTTCTTTGAAATTTCATCCAATGCCTT